>Ga0209099_1002635_pt1 | contig 15475 bp, 9 predicted proteins | sample AD_JPNHW2_MetaG_FD_184430 | JGI IMG/M metagenome (GOLD analysis project Ga0209099, IMG submission 184430) | Active sludge microbial communities of municipal wastewater-treating anaerobic digesters from Japan - AD_JPNHW2_MetaG (SPAdes) (version 2) | ecosystem: Engineered > Bioreactor > Anaerobic >... | reverse complement strand
ACGGGCCAGCACGACATAATCATCGAACGGATGATCGGAAAAGATCAGTGTCTTCCCTTCCGGACACTCCACCTCTTTGTTGATGATGATGGTAGTGGCGGCCGAATTCAACGCTTTATCGTAATATTTGGGATGATCAACGAAGGTGATGTCGCCGGGAGTCACCATGTGGATTTCATTGATGCCAAGGATGGGGGAACCGGGGTCCCCGTGAAAACGTGCATTCAGGATGCCGGCAATGGATTGAAGGGTCTGGGGAACAGTAAATTTCATTGAGGGGTGCTTTTTTTACGGTTTGTGGTGGGCGTCAGCTCTATGCTTTCACGCGTTCATAATACTCGGAAGTGCGGGTGTCGACGCGGATGTTCTCGCCGGTCTCAATAAAGAGAGGAATCTTTACATGAGCGCCTGTCTCCACGGTGCTGTCCTTCAGGGTATTGGTGGCCGTATTTCCCTTCAGACCCGGTTCTGTGTAAACAACCTTCAACTCTACAAACGGGGGTAGATCGCAGGAAAGCGGGGTCTCGGTATCGGCATGGAACACGATTTCCACTTCCTGTCCTTCTTTCAGGAACTGGGGAGCATTGATCAACTCCTCGGGAAGAAAAATCTGTTCAAAAGTTTCGTTGTGCATGAAATAATAATCCTTCTCGGATTTATACAGGAACTGGTATTTTCTTCTTTCCACACGGGCGATCTCAATCCGTTCACCCGAATTAAACGTGTTCGCGATCACACGACCCGTCTTGAGATTCTTCAGTTTGGTGCGGATAAATGCGGGACCTTTTCCCGGTTTGACATGTTGAAATTCGACGACGGTATACAGATCATTATTGTAATTGATCACTAAACCGTTTCTGATATCTGCAGTTGTTGCCATAAGTATTCTGCCTTCTGAAATGATGTTGATTAAAATGTGTGCAAAAATAGCTAATTTTCCGGAGATAACAACAAGCCACCCAGTCTCTTTTATCTACGAATGAAATTCCTCAATACATAAGACGGCGTTACAAAACTCAGTCTCTGACTGCTGTAGGTTGGAACAGACGATGACTGTTTTTCCGTTGGTATTTTCCGTCACCAGCTGCTGGTACCAGGCGATGCCTTCCCGGTCGAGGTTGGTGGCAGGCTCGTCGAGCAGCAGGAGCGGGGTGTCGCACAACAGGGCGCAGGCCAGCCGTACCCGCTGTTTCATGCCGGACGAAAATTCCCGGAGAGGACGGTGACGGTCTTCCCCGGCCTGCAAGAGGTCGATGATGCGGGGGATGGTATATCCGCCGGCCATCTTTTTCAGGGAGAAATGAAAAGTAAGCATCTCTTCCAGGGTGAATTCCTCGATGAGCTCCTGGTAGGGGGCAGCCACCGACAGGTGCCGGAAGATCGTGTTGCCGGAGATCTCGTTGCCCCGGTGGACATACGTGACCTTGCCTGCCGACGGGAGGAAATTTCCTGCGATCACTTGCAGTAGCGTGGATTTGCCGGATCCGTTGCGGCCGGTGATTGCCGTGGCAGATCCGCTTTCAAAAATATAATTCAGCTTGTTAAAGACCCAGCCGGAAGAGAATTTCTTCCCGGTATTTTCGAGCCGGACCTCCATCTATTTTTCCTTGAGTTTGGAATAGCCTTTCATGATCCCGCGCGAGGAGTTGCTGATGAACGACAGGATCTCGTCGCGTTCGGGGGTGGCGGGCATGTCGGCCTCGATGATCTCGGTGGCCTGCGACACGTTATACCCTCTCAGATAGATGGTGCGGTAAATCTCCTGGATGTTGGTGATCTGTTCGGAGGTGAAACCCCGGCGGCGAAGGCCGATGGAGTTAACCCCTACATAGGATAACGGCTCACGGGCGGCTTTGGAGTAAGGCGGTACATCTTTTCTCACCAGCGACCCTCCGGAGATCATGCAGTGCGTTCCGATGTGGACAAACTGATGAACGGCGGCCATGCCTCCGATGATGGCCCAGTCGTCGATGGTGATGTGCCCGGCCAGGTTAGAGGCGTTGGCCAGGATGACATGGTTGCCGATCACGCAGTCGTGGGCTACATGGACATACGCCATCAGCAGGGTGTCGCTCCCGATCACGGTCTCATAACTGGCCCGTGTCCCGCGGTTGATGGTGACAAATTCGCGGATGGTGACATTGTCGCCGATCTTGACGATGGTGTCTTCACCGGCGAACTTCAGGTCTTGCGGGATGGCGGCAATGACGGATCCGGGAAAGATCCGGCAGTTTTTGCCGATGCGGGCGCCTTCCATGATCGTCACGTTCGAGCCGATCCAGGTGCCTTCTTCAATGACAACGTTTTTATCGATGGTGACAAAAGGTTCGATCACCACGTTCGGGGCCACCCTGGCCTGCGGATTGACATATGCAAGAGGTTGATTCATACGGATGTTATTTTCTTTGGATCTGTGCCATCATGTCTGCTTCCATCACCACCTTCTGCCCGACATAAGCGATGCCCTTCATGGAGATCAGGCCGCGGCGGATCGGGGAGGTGAGCTGATTGTAAAAAATGATGGTGTCGCCCGGGACAACTTTGTTACGGAATTTGACGTTTTCGATTTTCAGGAAATAGGTGGTGTAATTCTGGGGGTCACTCACCGAATTCAGGGCCAGGATGCCACCCGTCTGCGCCATGGCTTCGATCTGAAGCACGCCCGGCATCACCGGTTCTTCGGGGAAATGGCCGACGAAGAACCCTTCGTTCATGGTTACGTTTTTCAACCCGACCACATAATCCGGCCCCATCTCAAGGATCCGGTCGATCAGCAGGAACGGCGGACGGTGGGGAAGGATCTTCATGATCTGGTTGATGTTGTATAACGGTGTTTTATTCAGATCGAAGGTGTGAATGGCTTCCGTCTTCCGTAACTTCTTGATCTGGGCTTTTAACAGCTTGGCAAACTGAACGTTGGAGAAATGACCCGGACGCGTTGCGATAATGTGCGCCTTGATGGGCATCCCCACCAGGGCCATGTCGCCGATGACGTCAAGAAGCTTGTGACGGGCCGGCTCATTCGGGTAATGCAACTCCAGGTTGTTCAGGATCCCTTCGCGTAACACTTCTACCTTGGGCTTGTTAAAGATCTTCGCCAGGTGATCAAGCTCCACCTGCGACACCAGCCGGTTGACGAAGACAATAGCGTTGTTGAGATCGCCGCCTTTGATCAGGTTGTTGTTTAACAGGAACTCCAGCTCATGCAGGAACACGAAGGTCCGGCACGAAGAGATCTCGTTGGCAAAGTTGCTGATGTTATCCAGCGTGGCGTTCTGCGAAGGAAGGACTTTCGACTCATAATCGATCATCACCGAAACACGGAATTCTTTGGAAGGGATGGCGATGATTTCTACTTTCTTCTCGGGATTGGTGTAAGTGAGATTGCTGCGCAGCTCGTAGTATTTTTTCAGGGCTTTCTGCTCCACAATACCGGCTTCCAGCAATTTTTCAACATAGATGCGAGCGCTGCCGTCAAGGATAGGCGTCTCCGACTGGTCCATCTCGACCAGCACGTTATCGATTTCCAGTCCGGCGAGGGCAGCCAATACGTGTTCGATAGTGTCGACACGTACCCCTTCGTGCTCGATGCTGGTCCCGCGCGAGGTGTCAACGACATGGTCCACATCGGCATCCACCAGTATATCGGAAGTAAGATCTACTCTCTTGAATTTGTACCCGTAATTCTCCGGGGCAGGTTTGAAAGTCAGGTTTACAGTATTCCCGGTATGTAATCCTATACCCGAGATGGTAACAGCATTCTTAATGGTCTTTTGTTTCTCACTCATGATCCTGATTCTGATTCTTATTTCTCAATAGTAATTCTATTTTATTTATTCTTTTAACGATATCATCGAAGTTACGCCAGTGGATGAAGTTACGGCGCGCCTTGGAGGCATCGATAGCGGGAGAGCCTGCGATCATCGTATGATCCTTCACCTGCCCTTCCACTCCCGACTGGGCGCCGATCATCACGTGGTCGCCGATCCTGATGTGGCCGACAATGCCTACCTGTCCGCCGAACATGCAGTTCTTCCCGATCTTCGTGGACCCGGAGATGCCTGTCTGGGCGGCGATGACGGTGTTTTCACCGATCTCGACGTTGTGTGCGACCTGGATGAGGTTGTCGAGCTTCACGCCGCGACGGATGATGGTGGATCCCATCGTGGCGCGGTCGATGGTGGTGTTCGAGCCCACTTCCACCCGGTCTTCCAGCACGACATTACCGACTTGCGGAACCTTGCGGAAATCCTGATCTGTTTGCGGGGCAAAGCCGAATCCGTCGGCGCCGATCACCACCCCGCCATGAAGGGTACATTCGTTCCCGATCACACAGTCGCGGTAGATCTTGACTCCCGGAAACAGGATGCAGTCGTCGCCGATTGTCACCCGGTCGCCGATATACACTTGCGGATAGATCTGTACGTTCTTCCCGATCTTCACCTGCTCGCCGATGAAGGCAAAATCGCCGATGTACGCGTCCGGCCCGACCGTGGCGGTGGGGTCGATGGCTGCGCGGGAGGAGATGCCTCTCTTGCGCGCCTTCATGCTGTCGTACATCTCCAGCAGCTTCGTAAACGACGTGTACGGGTCGTCTACCCTGATCAGGGTGGACTCAACGGGATGCGTGGCGACGAAATCCGTGCGCACCACGACGATCGACGCGTGGGTGGTGTATATGTAAGGAGTGTATTTCGGATTGGCAAGAAAGGTTATCGTTCCGGGAACGCCTTCTTCGATCTTGGCCAGGTTGTTGACCATGGCTTCCGGGTTCCCTTCAACGGTACCACCCAGAAGCGCCGCGATCTGCTGCGCAGAAAATTCCATTCTTCGAACCTTTTTAGAGATTATGTGAAAAAACGGCGCAAGTTACCACTTTTTTTCAAAAATGTCCAATTCAAGGGCGGGTAGTCTTGCACCGGAAGGCAAGGTTACAGCCCCGGGATAGAACGTGTATCAATGCATTACGGTCACTACTTTCGGATAACACAGGATATATTTGCTGACGGGCGACGACAGGACAGGGATGTTCAGCTGTCCCGAAGTGTCGGTGACATCCAGCAACCGGTTGTCGCGTAACAGAATCCGGATGCGGTCATGACGGGGATCGTAGGCGTTGTTCGTGACCTGGTCGGCGATGACAAAATATTCGGTTTCACCGGGACCCAACGCCAGTTTCTTTTCCGTCTCGCGGGTGATTTTCTCGATATACTCCGGATCGAACGGTTCATTCTGCATCTCGACCCTGAACAGCCGGCGCCCGATGAGGTTCGAACAGAGAACCGAAAGAACGGGGTCGGGGGCATCCATCCACGCTTTGATCGATGCGATGATGTCTTCGTCATCAAGCTTGGCGAAGTCGACCAGACAGCTGGCGCTGCAAGGGCCCTCGTGCGCATGTCTCTTCTCCAAAAAGGTCCGCAGGGCAGGCGTCGCGAAGAGATCCACGCCGCTCCCGGCCAGGAACGTGGCCCTCCGCAGGATGCTGGTGAGCATGCGGTCGGCCGACAACACGGTCTTGTGAAGATACACCTGCCAGTACATCAGGCGCCGCGCCATGATGAATTTTTCGATGGAATAGATCCCCTTCGCTTCCACTACCAACTCATCACCCACCACGTTCAGCATGTTAATGATGCGGTCGGTGTTGATCATCCCTTCCACCACGCCGGTGAAAAAGCTGTCGCGCGAAAGATAATCCAGCCGGTCCATGTCGAGCTGGCTCGAGACCAACTGATGCAGAAAACGCTTCGGATACCGGTCTTTGGAGATGGCGATGGCCGTGTCGAGACATCCCGAAAACTGCCGGCTCATCTCTTCCATGAACAACAACGAAAGCTGCTCGTGGGTGAGACCGGGGATGATGGACTGCTCCAGCGTGTGCGAAAAAGGCCCGTGCCCGATGTCATGCAGCAGGATCGCCCTCGTCACCCCGTCCTCTTCATCGGGGGTGATGTCGATGCCTTTGGCCCTCAGCAACTGGATCGTCTGCTTCATCAGGTACATACACCCCAGCGCATGCTGAAACCTCGAATGAGTGGCCGAAGGATACACGTAATAAGTCAGACCGAGCTGCTTGATGCGCCGGAGCCGCTGAAACCAGGGGTGCTCGATCAGGTCGAAGATGGTTTCGTCGGGGATCGTGATAAACCCGTATACCGGGTCGTTGATGTTCTTGCGTTTGTTTCTTCCGGCGGGAACTACCATGAGCGAATGATTGAATACATAACCGTTGTACCTTTGTTAAAAGATGATAAAAAGGGGGGAGACAAACAATAAAACAGCCTGGAATCCTTTTTATAAAGGTACAAAGTTAATGAGAAGTATGGATAAGATAAACATTTTGTGGGTAGATGATGAGATCGATCTGCTGAAACCGCATATCATTTTTCTGAAAGAGAAAGGATACCAGGTACAAACGGCCAACAATGGCCACGACGCGCTGGACCTGCTGAAAAATACCGATTTCGATATTGTGTTTCTCGATGAACAGATGCCGGGTCTCTCCGGTATTGAGACATTGACGCTGATCAAAAATGATTTCCCGGGCCTCCCCGTCGTGATGATCACCAAAAGTGAAGAAGAAACCATCATGGAGGATGCCATCGGATCGAATATCTCCGATTACCTCATCAAACCTGTCAATCCGAACCAGATTCTGCTTTGTCTGAAGAAAAACCTGGAAAATAAAAAGATCATCAGCGAAAAAACATCCTTCCAGTATCAGCAGGAATTTCGCAACATCGGGATGGAGATCAGTAATCGTCTCAACCATGACGAGTGGGTTGATGTATATAAAAAGATCGTCGGATGGGAACTGAAACTTGAGAAATCCGACGATGAAGGGATGAACCAGGTATTGCGGATGCAAAAAGACGAGGCCAACCAGGTCTTTTGCAAATTCATCGAACGGAATTACGTCGGCTGGCTCAACGGAAGCGTCAAAGAACGCCCCGTGCAGTCGCATAACCTCATCAAGGAAAAGGTCTTTCCCCTCCTGCAGGATGAACGCCCCCTCTTTGTCATCCTCATCGACAACCTGCGGTTTGATCAATGGAAAGTGCTGCAGCCGGTGTTGGAAGAGAGCTTCCGGGTCGACCGCGAAGATCTCTATTATTCCATCCTTCCTACCACCACCCAATATGCGCGTAATTCCCTGTTTGCCGGGTTACTGCCTACCGAAATCGGGAAGAAGTACCCGAAATACTGGGTCAACGAAGATGAAGACGGGGCCAAAAACAATTTTGAGTCGGAACTGCTGGGCGAACTGCTGAAACGCTACGGCCGTGATACCCGCTATTCATACTATAAAGTGCTGAACATGAATTACGGCAAAAAGCTGGTGGAACTGATGCCGAACCTCATGGTCAATAAACTGAACTTTATCGTGTATAACTTCGTGGATATGCTGTCGCACGCCCGCACCGAGATGGACATCATCCGTGAACTGGCCGACGACGAAAGAGCCTACCGCTCTCTGACACGCTCGTGGTTCATGCATTCCCCGCTGTACGATATCTTCCGGTTCCTGGCCGAAAAAGACGTAAACATCGTCATCACCTCCGACCACGGCTCCATCCGCGTCGATAACCCCGTGAAGATCCTGGGTGACCGCGAGACCAACACCAATCTGCGTTATAAAACCGGGAAGGCACTGAAAGTAGAGAAGAACGAAATCTTTGAGGTGCGCAACCCGGCCGATGTCTTCCTGCCGAGAGCCAATGTCAGCTCGACCTATGTCTTCTGCCGCAACAGCGACTTCTTCGCCTACCCGAATAACTACAACTATTACGTCAATTATTACCGCAGCACCTTCCAGCATGGCGGCATATCCATGGAAGAGGTGCTGGTGCCGTTCATTGTCTTACGAAAGAAATAACCGGCCGTGAAGGAATGATATGAAACTGATCTGTCGTACCGAAAACCAACTTCCGGAGATAGCCCGGGAACTGATCAACCATTGTCCCGACCAGCGGGTCTTTGCTTTCTATGGAGAAATGGGAGCCGGGAAAACAACGTTCATCAAGGCATTATGCAGCGAGTTGGGCGTGACCGATATCATCCAGAGTCCGACCTTCGCGATCATTAACGAATACCGGCGCCAGAACGGTGAGCCGGTCTATCATTTCGATTTCTACCGCATTAAAAAGCTCGAAGAAGCTTACGATATCGGCTATGAGGATTACCTCTACTCCGGCTGTTACTGCTTCATCGAATGGCCGGAACTCATCGAAGAGTTGTTGCCCGCCGGAACCGTCAGGGTGACCATCACCGGAACCGCTGAACGGACCTTCCGCTTCTGAAGTTGCCCGTCTGAATGAGCCTGTTGATCGACAGGATCGCGTTTCACAGCCATTTTTTCTTGACATCCCCCCATAAGTTTGGTACCTTTCTGAAAAAATGGCCGAAAGACCCTTCCCTGTAACCAGGAGTGGGGTAAGGCCGGAACAACGGAGGGTTTATGAAAAAAGTTTTATTCGTTTTTGCATGTTGCATGATGACGGTCTTTTCCTTTGCCCAGGAAGGGATGTGGCTGTTAAACCAGATCGACCAGCTCGACCTGGCCAAAAAAGGACTGGGCATCCCGGTCAGCGATGTCTATTCCCCGGGTAAACCTTGTGTGGCCGGCGCCGTGGTCCAGCTGGGCGGAGGCACCGCCTCATTCGTCTCCCCCGAAGGGCTGATCATCACCAACCACCATGTGGCGTATACCGCCCTGCAACGGGCATCCAGCGTAAACAGCGACTACCTTACCAATGGTTTTCTTGCCAAAGAACGCACCGCCGAGATCAAAGCCCCGGGGTACCAGGCACGACTGCTGATGGAGATGAAAGATGTGACGGAAGAGGTGCTGGCCGGAACGAAAAAAATCACCGACCCGGTGGAACGCGATAAAAAGGTGAACGAGAAGATCGTGAAAATGGCCGAAGCCGTAGGCAAAGACGGCAGCGACCTCGAAGCACAGATCGTCCCGATGTACAACGGGAAACAATACATCGAGTTCATCCATAAAGTGTTCCGCGATATCCGCATCGTCTATTCGCCACCGCGATCCATCGGCAACTATGGCGGCGAAATCGATAACTGGATGTGGCCCCGCCATACCGGCGACTTCTCGTTCCTGAGGGTGTACGTGAGTCCTGAAGGGAAAGGCGTCGCCTACAGCCCCGACAACGTGCCCTATAAACCTGCCGTTTGGTTAAAAGTCGCCCGCGAGGGGCTGAAAGACGGCGATTTCACCTTCATCATCGGCTATCCCGGGTTCACCACCCGATACCGCACGGCTACCTCCGTTCACTGGAACCAGGAGTATAACTATCCTTTCTCCATCCGTAACTTTAAAGAGGTCATCGCCCTGGCGGATGAACTCACCAAAGACGATCCCGCGGGGAAACTTAAGGTAGCCAGCCTCACCAAAGGCCTCGCCAACGTCATGAAAAACTACCAGGGGAAAGTGGAAGGCATGAAACGTACCGGATTCCTGCAGAAAAAGATCAACTTCGAAAAAGAATTCCAGGCCTGGGCCGACGCCACCCCCGAACGGAAAGCAAAATACGGCGACATCCTCGCCCGGGAAAAAGAACAGTACAACCTGATCGATAAAACCCGCGAGCGGGATAACGTCTTCGGGATCATCCAGGGACTCGCCGGCACCATGCTCAGCGTGGCCGAACAGATCTCCTATATCAGCAACGAACTGCAGAAACCCGAAGCAGAACGGAGACCCGGCCTCAACGAAGAAGCCATCAACGAGTTTCGTGATAGATTGCAATATTCGTATAACGATTATTACGAGCCACTGGACAAAGCCATGCTGTTGCGGGCGCTGAAGATGGCGTCGACCCTGCCGCAGGGACAACGTATCGTCGCCCTTGAACCCATCCTTTCCAACGACGAGAAGACACTGGAACAATCGGTTGACGAGATGTATGCCTCCACGAAGCTGAAAGACATCGATTATACCAAATCCCTCCTGAAGATGACTCCGGCGGAACTGGCGAAAACCGGCGACCCGTTCATCCGCCTCTCGCTCGATATGCTTCCGTTGTCGGAAGAGGTGAACCGGGTCTCAGATACGTTTGGTTCTAACGTGACCGACCTGCGGAAAGTCTATCTTGACGGGCTGTACGAATGGAAAGGCTCGGGCATGTATCCCGATGCCAACAGCACCATCCGGTTCACCTGGGGCCCGGTGAAGGGTTACCGGCCGGCCGATGCCGTGTGGTATTACCCGTTCACCTCGCTGACCGGCGTGGTGGAGAAGAATACCGGCGAAGAGCCGTTCGATGCCCCGGCAGGGCTGGTCACCCTCGCTGAAAAGAAAGACTTCGGCCGCTGGGCCGATCCGCAGCTCAAAGATGTGCCCGTGGCGTTCCTCAACCAGTGTGATATAACCGGCGGCAACAGCGGAAGCCCCGTGATGAATGCCAAAGGAGAGATCATCGGCGTAGCCTTCGACGGCAACTACGAAGCCATGATCAGCGACTGGCAGTACGACTATGCCCTGCAACGCTGCATCGCCGTAGACATCCGGTACGTGTTGTTCATCACGGAGAAATACGGCCAAGCCGGCTTCCTGCTGAAAGAAATGGGCGTCGATTAATCAAACAGCGTAACACGGAAATTACCCATTTTGCCGGGGGAAGAATCATTCCCCCGGTTTTTTTTTATCCCCTCCCGGACACCTGATAAAAAATTGTGAATATTTTGTTTGCACTGAAGATATTTTCATACATTTACTCTCTCATTATTACAAAACTTCATATACTCGCCCTAACCTGTTGAAAGTAAGTTTGATTTTCCTGACTGTTTGAGCCGGAGAATTGTTATTTGAAAAGGTTGAACACCCTAACACGGAAAAATATCTTGTACCTAGGAAACATGAGGGTTGGACGTGTTTTCTGGTGATGAAAGAGAATGTTTTTGATAGACAGGAACACTAGTACCTAGTTGCATAAATTAGCGTATTTACCTTTTAACGTTCTTTGATATACCTTCCATTTTCTTTGTCCATTTGCAGCTGTGCCCAGAGAAATTCTTCGAAGAGTTGATGTGGTAACACTTGGATGGACTTTGGATAGCTTGAAAATATTTGTAGGATTTTGTTATCAGAATCCAATTGACAAAATGAGTGGTGCCAGCCTGCTTAGAATTAATGAGGTAACTGGAGTAATGGAAGACCAAAACAAGCGTATCGAAAGTAAAATCTATCGAATTAATTTAACACATAAAATCTGATCTCTGACATTCTGGTAAAATCAATAACAACAGCCATGAAAAGAAGCATCACTTTCCTACTCCTTTCCGTTGGGGTTTTCATTTTTCTATTTTTTGTCTTTCGCAAAAATAGCTTCTCTCAAAGCGAAGACTCCTTCCGGGAATCCGTTAATAATTGGGATAATTATTATAGCCAACATCCTGATTTGACCAATCCTCCTTCTCATGAATATAAAATTTATATGAGGTGGAAAGAATTTTGGAGAAATAGGATATACTGCGTAGATAGTGCAATTTCAAGCAAGCCTGAAGTCATTCAGACAGCCTTGAGTTACTACCTAAAGAACCTTGAATATTATAACCGAGCTTCAATTATTGGAAGCGATTGGCGCCTCATTGGTCCTTATTATCCATCAAGTCAGAGGAATGGTCTGGTATCTGCCGTCTGGGTGGATACTGTGGGTGATCCGCAGCTAAATACGATTTACATTGGTACAAACTCATCTGGAATTTTCAAAACAACCAATGGTGGTTTGAACTGGACCAATCTAACTGACAGATGTGGATTGAACATAATTGGTGTAACAGATATAAAAGGTGATCCAAACAACCCTAATATTCTGTATGTAGCTAGTGGTGGGGGTGGGCTTGGTCGAGATTTTTCATACAGCATAGGAATATTACGAACACAAGATGCCGGGGAAAATTGGGAAATCATTTATGGCCAAGAACCAAAGCAGTTGACTTCCGTCAATTATCTGTTAATTGATCCGACAAATTCAAGCATTTTATATGCAGGTGTTAGAGATACCCTTTTCCGGTTCACAAATAACGGAACTGACTGGAGCAAATTTGTAGTAGCTGTAATGCCCAAAGACTCTGGATGGTCTAAAGGGGAGTATAGATGGATTCGGGATATAGAAATGAAACCCGGATCCCCGGATACATTGTATGTGGCAACAGATAATAAATCCGGGTCCAATCATTATGCAGCCCAAATATGGAGAATAACAGGAGCACGATCCTCTAGCCCTTCGATGCAAAGGATCGATCAATTATTGCCCTCCGACGGCCCTGTACTCACTGAACGATTTGAGCTAGGGGTTACATCGCAATATTCAAAATGGATATATGCTCAGGCAACACATCTAAAAATGACCGATACCCTCTTGTATTTTACAATATGGCGATCAAAAGACAATGGACTAAATTGGGAAAAGAAATATGAAGAAAAAAGCCCAACAGGCTATGGCCAGAGTTTTATAGGTTGCGGGAATGTTGATTATTATAAAAACGAGTTGTTGCTAAATTTGACAGACACTTCCGTCCTTTACGTTGGTGGCAATTCGATGACTCGTGTGGTTAATTGGCAAAATGATGAGACAACTGGCTACAATACAGACACATATCATGCAGATACGCGGGCTGCAGTGTTGATCAGGTCTTCTTATGGAGGTACCAATGATATCATTTTTGCTGGTAATGATGGAGGACTGTCGAAAACAACCAATGGAATCGATACCTGGGCAAACCTGAATGGAGATGGTCTAACTATTACGCAATTTTATAGTATTGGGTCGACGGAGGTTGCAAATAATAGAGTTTGCGGGGGAACAATTGATAACAGTTTTTATTCATTTGATGGTACAACGTGGACTAACTCAGGAGAAGAGTCGACCAGGACTGTTGTTGATTTTCAGTCACCTAACTTTGTCTACACGAATCCTTTTAGTCCATCCTATAACAATTCATATCCCACTGCAAGATCAAATAACTTTGGGATAACTTGGCTCCATCCACACTTAGTATCGACCCCCAATCAAAATGGACACTTTAACAGACCACTTGAATTAAATCCGATAAACCCAAAATCTTTATACTGTGGGGCACATGATATATTTAAAACATTCTCAGTACAAAGTCTGCAGAACTATTCTGTTGTAAAGATCCCTGTTCACCTTAATGGCTCGTATGCTGAAATTGATTCAACAGAAAAACTGATAAATATTTCTGTTTCCCCTGTAGATACCGCCATAATGTACCTGGCATATGATGGCCCCCATGGGTGGTGGCCTAATCGCTTGCATAAGTTATTGAAAACATCTGATGAAGGTCAATCCTATGTTGATCTTTTGGCACTGCCAGGAGATTCTGGCCTGCGTTCAGTGTTAAGTAGTGTCGGCATGTCAGATATTTGTCTTTCACCTGTGGATACAAATAAAGTATGGATTTCAATTAGTGGGTTCGATAAATTTTCATCATCACCACTGGATGTTAAAAACCGTATTTTTTATTCTTCGGATGCTGGAAATTCCTTTACCGATTATTCAAAAGGATTACCAAACTTCCCTGTAAATTGTATAACTTATTGGTCTGGTGGAAATGACAGGCTCTTTGCCGGCACTGACATAGGAGTCTATTATCGCGATGGTTCAATGGATCGCTGGATCCCATTTACAACAGGTATGCCAAAAACCATTATCTCAGAGATCGTAGTACTCCCAAACTCAAATCTTGTCAGGGCAAGTACATATGGAAGGGGGATATATGAATCCGATCTTTCATGTCTTTTTGTGGAGGACACATTAATGATTACTTCTGATACTACTTTTTTACAGCCATTCACAGCAGATCGGTGTATTCAGGTCAAAGCTCCAGCAATACTTACCATTCAAACTACTGTTAAGTTCCCTCCAATGGGAAAAATAATGGTTGGACCAGGAGCTACGTTAATATTAAATAATGCAACGTTGACAAACGCATGTTTCAATATGTGGAGGGGCATTGAGGTTTGGGGTAATAGAAACTTGTCACAGATTCCTTCTACCAACCAAGGTTTGGTGATAATTAAAAATTCATCCATTATTAAGAACGCTCGTTTCGGAGTCTCTACTGCAGCTACTGATGGTGAGGGAAATATCATTTGGAGCACTACGGGAGGCATCATCAGGGCATATAATTCCACTTTTCAAAATAATTACAAGGATATTCAATTTCTTGCATATTCATTCTCAAATTCAAGCCTGTTCCAAGATGTAATATTCGAAACTTCTGACGCATTGATTGACGGGCAAAGCTATCCTTCAGACCATATAAGTATGTATGAGGTTAACGGTGTAGTGTTTGAAGGATGTACTATTCGCAACACTTCACTTTATGATCCCAGCGCGCCGTTTGAATACAGAGGTAATGGCATTCGCAGTATTAACGCATCGTACACAGTAGGTGATCTTTGTTTGAATCAAATGCCACCGTGCACAAATGCCAAAAAAACGTCTATCTCTGATTTGAACTATGGAATCCTGACCTATAATTATGAGCCCACAAACTCTATTACTATCAGAGAATCAGATTTTACAAACAATCGACGCTCCCTATATCTTGGAAATGCTGATTATGCTATGATAATATCTAATTCATTCCAAATTCCTCTAAGTACAAATGGGGATACATGTTACGGATTTTATCTTGGAACATCAACTGGTTATCACGTAGAAGGAAATGAATTCAGTACCTCCGGAAATCAACTTAATACGAATCCACAATTTTCATACCCTCCAAGGGAGATTGGTTTAATTGTTGACAATTCCGGTGGACTTCCTAACGAGATCTACAGAAACCGTTTTGATAGTCTGGATGTGGCTATCCTGGCACAGCGTGTTAACAGATCCAGCGAAGGCGGGTCTTCTGAAGATGGTGATGGCGGCGGTGGTGTCCCTGTCAACCCGAATACAGGATTGGTGTTGAAATGCAATACATACAACGAAAACTCCTGGGATGAAATGGTTGCAAGAGAAAATCCATATGGAGTAGAGGGAATTGCACGTGACCAAGGTAACCCATCTCCAAGATCGAAAGAAGACCTGGCAGGAAATACATTTTCCCCATTTCATGAATCTGCACAACTTTCCGAAACAGATATTAAAAATGCCGGCAATTATATTTTTTATTACCATCATATCCAGCAGGTAGGTCTAAATACCCCTCGCGCAAAACCTGATTTTTACACCGTTTCACTTGTCCAGCCAGTTCAAAAATCTTATTACTTTGATTCATTATGTTGCCCCTCAACGCTGAATTCAGGCGGATCCCAGGAGGACCTCCATGAGGCCCTGGCATCAGAATCGGACAGCATTGAAAGTCTTTCTGATGGATATCTTACATTAGTCGACGGAGGTGAAACAGAAACTCTTAATGAAGAAATTTACTTTAGTGTACCCCCCGATGCCGTGACCTTACATCAAACCTTACTTGGGGA
>Ga0209099_1002634_pt1 | contig 15486 bp, 11 predicted proteins | sample AD_JPNHW2_MetaG_FD_184430 | JGI IMG/M metagenome (GOLD analysis project Ga0209099, IMG submission 184430) | Active sludge microbial communities of municipal wastewater-treating anaerobic digesters from Japan - AD_JPNHW2_MetaG (SPAdes) (version 2) | ecosystem: Engineered > Bioreactor > Anaerobic... | reverse complement strand
AATGCCGAAATCTACAGGATACTGGGCGAAAAAGCCTACGCCGACGGCAATTATCCCAAAGCATTGGATAATTTGAAAAAATACGAAAAAACGGCTGCACAGGTGTTGCGTGCCGATATGTATTACCTGGGTGTGAGTTGTCTGAAGACTGACAAGGCACAGGAAGCCGTGAAATATCTCTCAAAAGTTACAACCGGCGATGATGAAATGAGCGAAAGCGCCTACCTGCAGTTGGGGAATGCTTACATTAAACTGGGTGACATCCCGAATGCCAAGATGGCTTATGAAACGGCAACACGAACCCGTTTTAATGCAGCTGTGCGTGAAGAAGCGCTGTTCAACTATGCACTGACAACCTATGAGACAAGTGCTGCATTCGGTGAATCAATCAAAGCATTTGAGCAATTTATTGCCGAATTTCCCACTTCCCCAAAAGTGGATCAGGCTTATGATTATCTTTCCACCGTATATCTGACTTCAAAAGATTATCAGTCGGCCTACCGTTCGGTATCGAAAATAAAAAATCTCACTCCCAAACTGCGCGAAACGAAGCAATATCTGGAATATCAACTTGGAACCGAAGCATTTACAGCAAATAATTATGTAAAAGCAGCCGATTATTTCAGCAAAGCACTGCAATCGGCCCCGCAGGGAAAATACCTGACCGATGTGTATTACTGGCGTGCCGAAAGCTACTACCGTACCGGAGAATTTGCCAAATCTGTCTCCGATTTACAGACATTTTTCAATCAACCCGATGCTCCTAAAAACACCAATTACACGCAGGGATATTATGGAATGGGATATGCTAATTTCAAACAAAAGAAATACAGTGAAGCCCTAAACTGGTTTCTGAAATACATACGCGAAGAGAAAAATACTGCTGCACCGGCATATGCTGATGCCCTCAACCGCATTGGTGACGGCTATTTCAATGCCCGTAACTTTACAAAAGCAACCGAATACTACGACAAAGCCACCGAAGTATCGCCATACAACGGAGATTATGCCATATTTCAATCGGCATATACCGATGGACTGCAAAAAAATTATTCCAAAAAAATAAACAAACTGGAACAATTGCTGGTAAAATATCCCCGCTCTGAATACGGTGACGATGCCCTATACGAGATTGCACGCGCCTGGCTCATGCTTGAAAATAACGCGAAAACAATCGAGACATTCGACCGTCTTATCACCACTTACCCCAACAGCAGCCTGGCTCCCAAAGCACAGCTTGAAAGCGGTTTGGTATATTTCAACCAGAAAAATTATACCAAAGCCATCCCCGAATTCAAAAAAGTGGTATCGGATTATCCCGGCAGCGAAGAAGCCGATGTGGCACTCGAAAGCCTCGAGACTATCTATGTGGAACAAAATGAAGTGGATGATTATCTGAACTATACGCGATCACTGGGACGAAATACCGGTGATAATAACTCTGCCCGCGAAGATTCCATCTCCTTTGTTGCAGCCGAAAAACAATATATGAATGCCGGCTTTGAGGGCGCTGTTCGGAGTCTGAGCAGCTACCTGAACAAATATTGTCCCGGTGGAAAATTCTGCAGCCTGGCTCTCTATTACCTGGCCGACAGCTATTACCGCACAAAAGATAAGGAAAATGCTCTCACAACTTACAATAAACTGCTGAACATGCCCGGAAATCCATATATGGAAGAAGCGTCCCTGCGTTCGGCCGAGATAGCTTTCGACAAAAAAGATTATTCCTCGGCGCTGGTTTATTTCAAAAAGCTGCAAACAGTAGCTCAGACAACAGAGAACAGCAATATTGCCCGGCTTGGAATACTGCGTTGCTCCTATTTCCTCAATAATCATGCGGAGACGGAAAAAATTGCCACCGAAATACTCAGCGATCCGAAAACACCGGAAGCCGTAAAATCGGAAGCCAAACTCAACCGCGCAAAAGCCCGGGCTCAACAAAACAAACTGACCGACGCTCTGAAAGATCTGAAAGAAATAACCATCGACACCCGAACTTCCATCGGTGCCGAAGCAAAATTCACACTGGCTGACGTGCTCTTCAAACTCAACCGGCTGAATGAAGCTGAAACTGAAGTACTCGATTTTGCTAAAAAAGGTACACCGTATCAGTACTGGCTGGCAAGCAGCTTTATCGTACTGGCCGATGTTTATATTCAGAAAGGCGATGATTTTCAGGCCAAACAATACCTGCTCAGCCTGCAAAAAAATTACACTGTTGACGACGATATTCAACCAAAAATCAATAGTCGGTTGACCGCCATTGAAAACCGGACAAAAACCAAAGTCATCAAATAATCCCTGAAAAAAAGATTATTAATATAAATTAGATATTCATAAACTCAACTATATTCCAATGAAGACCAGTATATTATCATTATTTCTTATTGTATTTTCCACCGGACTGATCTGGGCACAGGACAGCCTGAAGAACCGAAATGTTACCGTAGAACGCGAATACCAGCCCATCATCAACGATGCCGGAAAAATCATTACCACTCCACGCGTCATAGAGCCGGTGGTTGATAAAACCAAAGCGGTTTATTCGGATATCAGTACACCGCTCAGCATCAGTACCAATATACAGACATTGCCTCCCGAAGAACTGGAACATCTGCCAACACCTGCAAAAAAAGGATTTGCACGTGTAGGACTGGGATATCCGCTCAATACACTGGCCGATTTTATTTAGCCACTGGTGAAAAACGAAAACAACCGGCTCGACTTCACGCTGCGGCATCTGGGTGCACTCACCGACAAAATTCACAGCAAAACCTCAGCCAGCCTGCAGTACGATCATCTTTTCCCAACATTTAATTTCTATACCGGAGTAGGCGGTCGTCACGATTTCTACAACTATTACGGACGCGTGTATGGTGCCGAAAAATCGTATGGAATGGCCGATATTACACCAACATACGGAAATGCTATTTATACTACTCCTGAGGATAATACCCTCACTCTGCGCCAACTTTCGGGTTTTCCACTCGATGAAACCAACTGGCGGCTGAATTTTACCGCCGGTGCCCGCTCACTGCCCGATGCCGAAAGTCTTCACTATGATATCAGCGCCAATTATAACCTGTTTACAGCCGTGACCGGGAAACTGACCGAAAACCAACTGTTGTTGAAAGGGAATTTTGATGTGCCGTTCAACTACAACCGCCTGGGTATGACGGTAGAAATTCACAACCTGAGTTACGGAAGCGGGGTAAACAAACCGGTGAACTTCCCGTTGAGCTATAATCTGATCAAAATCAACCCATTCTACAAACTGGTGGGCGATGAATGGTTTGTCCGACTTGGAGTGAAAACCGGACTTTCGCTTGGTCACGGACAGGTATTTACCCCCTCACCCGATGTTAGCGCCCAGTGGAATGCTGTTCCGGAGTACTTTTCACTGTATGGCGGTGTTACCGGTGATCTTGCTGTCAATACCCTGAGCCGCACCTATGAAATAAACCGGTATATAAGCCCCGGAAACAGACTGGATGATTTGTACACTCCCATTGATGCATTTTTGGGAGTGAAATTAAGCCCCGTGTACAACCTGATGTTTGATGTATATGGCGATTATCAAATTATTAATAATCAGTATCTGTTTATCAACAGAGCATACACCACTACCGAAACCGCCGTAATGCCTGATATTAGAAACCTGTATCACAACCGGTTTGATGTGATTTATGCTCCCGCCACCAAACTCTCGGCCGGTATGCGTGTAAATTATGATTACAAAAACCGATACGGACTGTATGCCAAAGGAGCTTATCACAGCTGGAATGTTGAAAATCAGGAGCATGCCTGGCAACTTCCGACCTGGGATGCCGATCTGGGAGGATACGCCAAAATCAACAACAATATCAGTATCAACACCCAGTTTATGTTTCAGGACGGACGATTTGCCCGGCTCGGAAACACTGCTCACAAGATGAAACCGATTTACGACTGGAATTTGGGCGCATCCTACGCTTACCTCGACTGGCTTTCGGTTTTTGTCAAACTGAATAATATTCTGAATTCCAAGTACGATCAGTACAGCGGATACCAGGTACAGGGCATCAATGCAATGGTTGGAGCTTCTTTTTCGTTCTGAGAGTTGATATGAATATAAATTAAAGGCTGTCGCGGATAAATTTCCAGACAGCCTTTTTCTATTAAATGACCGGATACATCAAATTTCAGAATTCATTTTTTATGCATTTTGATTGGTTCTGATAAAATTTACTTCGAAATTTCCATTTTTGCTTTCAATTCATTCACAGTCGATTCAAGCACCTGATTTCTTTTATAAAGTTCCTGTACGGCATTAATCAACGGCAGTACAAAATCGGAATACGAGAGGTTGAGCGTTTTATCTTTATCGTCATCGGTAATCAGTCCGCTGAAATTCACTCCAAGTTCTTTCAGCGCCTGCTCCACATCCTGAGCAATCAGTCCGTCACGGTGCCGTTTGTTGGTATCGGCTTTGTAGTTATAGGTTGCCGTTTTCAGTTTCAAAATAAAATCAAGTCCCAGATTATTGGAGTAGCTTATATTTTCCTTCAGTCTGCGGTCCGAATAATTCGACCAGTTTCCATACCCGCCTACCGTAGTGGCACTGGCATTACCCAGCACTATTTTGTTGCTGGCATTCACAGTGGCACCATTGCCGATGGCTGTAGAATTGCTTACATTGCCGCTTACATTGGAATTGAACCCCACAGCGGTATTATTATTACCGCTTACGTTGCCCGACATGGCATTTTTCCCCAGGGCTGTATTACCATCGCCGGTGGTATTGGCATTCAGTGCATTTACTCCCACTGCCACATTATCGAAACCTTCCGTATTGGCATACATTGCCTGATAGCCCACAGCTGTATTATCCCAGAATGTAGTGGAGCGAAGTGCTTCAAACCCGATCGCAGTATTTTTGTCGCTGAGGTTGAAACGAAGGGCATAATTTCCGACAGCCACGTTCCAGCGGCCGGTAAGGTTAGCATAAAGTGCCGAAGAACCAATGGCGGTATTTTCAGAACCGTCTGTATTGGAATAAAGTGCCTGAGTGCCGTTGGCCGTATTTCTAAATCCGAGTACGTTTGAATAGAGGGAATGAAATCCTGTAGCTGTATTGTAATTTCCGTCGGTGTTTGAAAACAACGCTTTAGAGCCTACAGCGGTATTGAAACTTGCATAACTCTCTTTTGAGAAGACCCCGGCATTATTGTTATATAAGGCACTGTCGCCCACTGCTACCAGATTACTTTTTTCTGAATTTTTTAAAAGTGCTCCTGCACCAATCGCTACGTTTGAATATCCGGAAATGTTATATGAAAGTGCCTGAAATCCTGAGGCTGTATTGGAGTTTCCTGTGGTATTTGAAGCGAGTGCTGTAGAACCGATAGCAACATTTTTGGATCCCGAAGAATTGGAATACAAAGCCCTATCACCTACTGCCGAATTGAAATCACCAGCCGAATTAAAAGACAAAGCACGGTCACCAACCGCCGTGTTGTATTTTCCGGTATTGGCATCCGGATTGTTGCTGCCTTTCAGGGCTTCAACACCTATCGCAGTATTGTAGGTTATAAAGCCTTTAGCACTGTTATTTGCATAAAACATGGCATTGTAACCAATAGCTGTATTTCTGCTGTTTGCCATATTCCAGTACAACGCTTTAGCACCATAAGCTGTATTGTAATTTCCAATGGTATTCATACCAAGGCTGAAAGCTCCTGAGGCAGTATTTTCATTTCCAACGGTATTTGAATAGAGAGCGCTGTCGCCCAAAGCCGTATTTCTACTACCCAATGTATTTGAATAAAGCGATTTATAACCTGTAGCTGTATTGAGGCTTCCGGTGGTATTCGACCCTAAGGCAGTCATCCCTGTAGCCGTATTGTAGTGACCGGTCGTATTTTTATTTAGAGTTTCGTTACCCATAGCCGTATTACCATACCCGGTAGTATTTTCGAATAACGAAGACTGGCCTGTAGCAGTATTGTAATATCCGGATGAATTATTATGCAGAACATCAAAACCGATAGCAGTATTTAAAAAACCATTTTTATTATTCATCAGGGTAAATAAACCAAAGGCCGTATTACAATACCCTGAGGTATTCGCAAGAAGTGAACTAAATCCGTATGCAGTATTGCTGTTACCAGAAGTAATACTATTAAGGCTGCCTAACCCTGTGCCAATATTCAAGAAGGTGAGATTTTGAATGGTTGGTTTATTGGTCAGGTTGTTGTAATCGCCGCTGAAACCGTTGGCTGCACTGCCGGCATACAGGGCATAAGGCACACTAAGCAGTTCACTTATGGAAGCAATGCTATACGTAGTTCCGCCTGCAGGGTCAATTTCTATTTTTGTAAAATAGGGTCCGGCCGACCAGTCGATGGCAGCGAAACTGCCGCTTGTTACGGTTCCTGTTCCTATTGCAATATTAACCAGTCCGTTGGCATTGGTGATAGTTGTATGGGTTTCGGCATACACCACCGTGCCTGATTAAGCTGAACCTTGCAGAATGCTTATCATCATACCCACCGCATGATTGGTTACCAGAGCGTTGCTGCTGTTGCGGATTACAGCCTGGTAACTCATTTTTTGGGGAGTCTGAGCCGAAAGTGACAGCCAGATGAATAATGCTGCCAGCATTGTGATAGTTTTTTTCATGGGAAAAATTTTAAAGATTGATTTAAGCTGATTTATCCATTTTTAAGAAATTATTTACAAACAGTAATTCATTTAACTGTTTTATTCCAACAACATATAAACTATACGTCCCTCCTTGTCGTAGTATTCTGTTTTTTCAGGAAAGTATATTTTTAAACCATAAAAAAAATCATTACCCAAATTAAAAGCACGATTTTCGTAGGTAATCCCATCTTTCAATCCTCTGTATTCAAGGGTAGAGTTTGAAGTAACAGTACCCCAACCAACTTCCATACTCAGGACGATTAATCGATCCATATCTTTATTAGAGAGAGCTAATTCACTTGCAGAAATACTCAGAGGAGAACTATATCCGGTTTTAAAATAAAATATTTCAATTTTGCCTGTGTCGCCAAATCCATAATATGATCTCACCATTATTTTTTTTGCCATATCTGCTACAGCGGCTTTTGATGCCGTGTCGGCTTTTACTGCGGTTTTTGAAGTTAAAGAATAAGGAACGCTTAACAGTTGTTGAGTACTGGAAATGGTATATGTACTGCCACCCGATAAATCGATATCAGTACGGAGATAGTAGGTTTCAGCACCCCAGTTAATATCTTTAAATGGGATTGACCAGGGAACAAGTGTACCCGTACCAATGGCAATACTGACTAACCCGTTTTCGTTGGTAACCGGCGTGTGGGTTTCGGCATAAATGGTAGTATAGTACGGTTTTGGAATTGCAAAGGTGTATTTCTGAATGCTTGCTTTCATTCCAAGAGTTCGGTTTAGCACCAAAGCGCCTTTTTCGTTTCACACTACAGCCTGATAACTCATTTTTTCGGGTGCCTGAGCCGCGAGTGACAGCCAAATAAATAGTGCGACCAGAATAGTGATAGTTTTTTTCATGGGAATATTTTTTAGCGTTTATTTTTTTATCATCATGCGATGAAAATGCTCGGTGGCATAGTTATAACACTGTATTTATAATTCAATTCCTGACAGTTTTTTGATACCTGTCAGGAATTCAAAATCATTTTTTTGAAAAGTTAGTTTTTAATTATTCTGAAAGTGTGTTTTGTCAAATCGGATTCTAAAACGACAAAATACAAACCTTTCTGAAGCGATGAAATATTGATTGCGTCATTTTTTTCAATCGTGGTGTTCAGTACATTTAATCCGGTAGTATTGTAAAATTTCACCTCCGTTTGTCCGGTGATACCGGTTACCGAGATGAAATCAGAAGCTGGATTTGGATAAAAATTGATCAGACTTGACTTCTGGTCATCCATTCCGCTGAGAATTTCAAAATTAGCGGTCAATGTGCGGTTTGAGGAAAGCGTGTAGGTGTAGTTTGCTAAGGTGGAAATGACAAAAGTCCTGTCAGTCCAGTTCACAAACTTATATCCCTTATTGGGTGATGCTTTAATATTGACCTGTGTACCCGGATCGAATACTCCTTCTCCAAGAACGGTTCCTCCTTCTTCCGGATTTGATTTTAGTGTCAGTGTATATTTAGTGGTAGTCAGACTTTTGAATTCAGCATACAAAGTCATTGAGTTGTTAAGTATGAACGTATAAGTGGCATTTTTTGATACTTCCTGATTTTGTGAATTTGTCCAGTTTACAAATTCCCATCCTTCGTTAGCAGTCGCTTTGATAGTGACAGAAGTGCCGGGTGCATAACTTCCGTTTCCTGTCATCGTTCCACCTTCTGCGGGAGCTGCCCACAAGTTCAGAAACAGAAATGTAGTAACCGATATTTCATTACTCGTTCCCGAAAAGTTGACATTGGAATTGTACAGGGCTCTTACCTTGTATTTATATAAAGAATTCGGATTAAGGTAGTTCAATGTATAATTAACACCGCTGGTTTCGTAATATTTGATAACATTTCCGTCATTCACTTCCAGTCTGTAACCTGATGCACCAGTCACAGATGACCACCTGGCCCTGAAGGAACTGGAAGTAATATTATCGGCAGCATAAGCTACAGGAATTTGTAAAACAGATGTGGTTGCAGAAATGGTATTGGATTTGGTCGATTCTCCGCTTTCATTCAATGCCGTTATCTGATATTCATATTGAGTTCCCGGTTCCAAATCTCTTACCAGGTATGCATTTGTTGTTTCATATCCATTGAGAATTATTTTTCCGGATGCCTTTTCTTTCAAATATATTTTAAAGGATGTTGCACCGGTAACATTTGACCAGTTCGGGGTAAAGGAATTCGGACCAAGGTTTTTTGGATCCAACGCCACCGGTGGATTGCACACCGTGGGTACCATTTTCTCTGACCAGTCAGTCCACTCATCTTTATACCTTTGTAGCAGAATTTTGTATGATATTCCGGGAGTAAGTCCGGTAATTTTATGAGTGTTTACCGGTTTGAGAATGGTTTGCGGGTATCCGGTGTGATTAGACCACACATCACCGTTTGTGGTCTGTACATTGATTTTGTAATCAAACTGACTACTTGGAATAGTTGGGGATTGAAATAAAGCTACATCAATGGTGGTAGTGGTTACACTACTCACTTCGATTGGAGGACCTGGTAATAAAACATAGAAATATTCAGTATCATCTTCCAGTTCCGTTTCATTCTTAAAGGCACGTATCCAGGCAATTCTATACAGAGGATCATATTCACTTCCTGAGACCAGCTGGATGCCCGTAACATTTAAGTAGGAAGTGGAAGCACTTACCTCGAGACCGTCATATTGCGGGTAATAAATCCAAGAAAACTGATTCACTTTACGCCCTATTGACACTTTGTATTTGGTTGCGCCGGTCACAGGTGTCCAGGATACTCTGCAGGTCGAACTTGTAATATTGGTAACCGAAACTGTCATTTGTGACTTAGCTGCGGCAAATTCGCCCATTGACAGAAATAAAAAGACGAGAATAACAAATAATTTGTAAAAACTACCTTTCTTTTCAGGTAAAATTGTTGATTTCATAATTTTGATTTATTTTATGATTTTATTTAAATATGGAATTTGCAATTTCTGAAGACTGATATCGTTGAAAGATATTGTCCGGAAAAATAATTTTATTTAAGCTTTTCGCATTTCAGCACCACTTTATCGCCTGCACCATCGTAGCGCAGGGGCTGGAATTTACCACCTGCGTAATCTTCCTGAAAAGTAACTTTGTAGTAAGCGCATTCGCCCGATTTGGTTTTTACGGCCATAGCAGCTATGCAATATCGGTGCTGTATGGCGCCCGAAATCTCGTGGCGGCGAATTTCCCAGTCGTAGGTAATGGCAGTTTTAAGTATTTCGGTGGCATCGAAACGTCCGTTTTTCCAGTCGTTGGAGTTTAAGAGGGCAGTTTTCATTCTGACTTCGCGTGCCGGATCTGATACCACTGCTTTTGGGAATTCGGCACTCGCAGCACCGGCAGAGGCAGCCGAGTTGTTGAGTTTTTCGGCCAGCGTGGTGTATGTGCTGAAGTCGTCGCCCGTTATCGTTAGTTCGCCGGTAGCAACGGGTGCGTAATAACAATGAACAGCTACTTTCAGCTCATGCTTACCGGGTGCGAGTTTTCCCAGTGTTTCGGCAAAGTTCACCGGACCTTCGTATTTGCTTCCGAATTTTTTGTACGTAATTTCCTTACCGCCGTAAGCCGAAGTTTTCGCGGGGTCGGGCACTAAATCCACCACCAGGTATTTGTTGTCTTTCACCGTACCGGTTATCCACATATTGGCAAAAGTGAGCTGTTCCTCGCTTGGTTGCTGATAACTGTAGAGCGGCGGTTTTTTTTCGTAAATAAATACTTCGACCTGCAGGGTACCGTTTGGTGACTGATTTTGATAAAGATTTTTCACGGCATCGGTAAGGTAAGCCACGGCATAGATATGTTCACCGGCTGTGAATTCGGTTTTCAGGTTTTCAGGTGAGTTGGGAGCGATTGGAGAATTAGAGAATACAATTTCTCCGGGGTTTTGTGCCTGAATGGTCGACAATAAGCACAGAGCAACAAATAAAGTGAATAAATTTTTCATGGGTTTTGATGTTTAGGTGTATTATCTTTTTTTATTACCACACAACAAAATAGTGCGGTAACAGTGAATAATAGCGAGAACATTGTTGGAAACAATTAACCATTTTCCCCTCGTTTCCAACGAGGGGAAGTCTGATATTGGTATTTCATGTGATCTATTTCAGCATCAACTCACGCAGGTTGTTTTCAATCTCTGTCATGCGGATTTCATTTCTCTCGGAGACGGCTTTCAATTGGCTGTTTTCGGTTTTCAACCGGTCGTTTTCCGTTTTCAGCGCCTTAATAGCTTCCAGAAGCAGCGGCGTCATTTTTCCGTATTCTACCGAGAGCAATCCATCGTCACCTTCCGACACCACTTCGGGCATTATCCGGCGTATTTCCTGTGCCGAGAATCCTACCTGCCGGCTTTGATCTGTTCCATCTTTCCAGTAATAGTAGTAACCGTTCAGTTTGTCCACCATCTCCAGCGGATGGTCAATGCCGCTGAAATCTTTTTTCAGGCGTGCATCGGAAAACGTGTTCCAGGCATTGGCGCGTGCCTGTGTACCATCGCCGCTGTTGCCTACCTGAAGTTTGTAGGCGGGAGTAGTAGTCCCAATACCCACATTCGAATTATCCTGTTTGCAGAAAATAGCGGTGCTACCTCCGTTATTATATATCTGGAGACCATTGGCACCAACACTGTTGAAAATATGCCATCTGGCAGTCGTACCTTCGTATATTCTGAAACCGGCATCGTTTCCTGTAGCTGATTCCAGAAACATAAAGGTATCCGGAAATCCGGTTCCTTTGAGATGAATACCGGCATCGGGAGTTTCAGTTCCTACTCCTACTCTACCCCGAACATGAAATTTACCACCTGCAAAATAACCTGAAAAACCGTCAGGAGAATTGATATACCCTACCACTCCTTTTGTATTACCGGTCAATGAACCACAAAAGCCAAATAATCCTGTTCCTTCTGATGATGCTGAATTTCCATATACTCCGTGTGTGTTTCCAGTTGAGCTCCTTGAAGTTCCTTCCACTGCTATTCCTTGTGATGAATATACAATTCCCTGAACTCCATAAGCTTCTCCGGTTTTAGTATTATTATTACCCCTTACCCCACAACGGTACGATTCGCCATAAACACCTGTGCCTGATGAAGATGCAGAAAAACCGTACACACCATAATTACTTCCGGTTGTTGATCTGTTTTCACCTAACACACCTCTACCCGATGATGATACAGAAGTACCTTTAACACCGACCCCATCTCCTGTTTGACTTTTTGATTCTCCCATTACAGCTATTGCATTGGGAGAATTGACTTCACCTTTCACTCCAAATCCGTTGCTTGTATTATACGAATTGACACCTCTCACACCTATCCATTTACTCTCGCCTGATACGCCTGTTCCATCAAGGGCGTTCGAAATACCCCATACTCCAACGGCAGAGCCGGTAGTAGAAGTGGAAAATCCAACTACTCCGGTTCCATTCGGTGATGAAACCTCACCCCCAACCCCGACTGTACTGCCGGTGGATGAAGTTGCAATTCCTTTGACTGCAACTCCTTCACTGGAATAAGTTTCTCCGCTAATGCCTAATGCGATGCCTGTAGTGCTTTTATTTATACCTCTAACACCTATGCCAACCCCGGAATTAGTAGATCCAACCACTCCAAAGGTGTTACCATATGCGTCATCTCCCCACCCAACAATGGCTATTCCGTTGTTATTCTTCACACTGAATGCATTATTTATTGAGTGTGAGCTTCCGGCAAATGGCAAATTTAATAAATTGGTACTTTCAGCCTTTTTGGCATACAGGGCATAGGGCACACTCAGCAGTTCACTCGTTGTGGTAATGCTGTAGGCCGTTCCACCGGCAGGGTCAATTTCTGTTTTGATAAAATAAGGACCGGTTGACCAGACAACATCCAGTAAACCGTTTATGGCAGGCGATCCGGTTCCGATAACAATGTTAATCAATCCGTTGGCATTGGTAGTCGGGGTGTGTGTTTCGGCAAACACGGGAGTTCCCGTGGCTGAACCCTGCAGGATAGTTATTTTTACGCCAACCGGTTGATTCGTTACCAGCGCATTGCTGCTGTTGCGTACCACTGCCTGATAGCTCATTTTTTCGGGAGATTGTGCACCGGCCTGATTTGACAGGTAAATGCCGGCAGTAAAGGATATTACTACCAGCAAAAAAAATTGTTTCTTCATGTAGGTTAAGATTTATTGAAATTGAAAAGATAAGTATTAGCAAATGCTTATCTGTTTAGTAACTGGTTTCCTGTTTCAAATTATTGTACTTTCATTACCATCATACGAAAAGCACGGTTTTGAAAATTAACCGTTGACTGATGATAAATCCAAATCAATGTGCTGTCCAGATAATAAAATACTTTTGAAGTTTCATTCGGATTTGTTGCACCCGCAAGACCTATCCATGCATTTCCATTGTAATTTATTTCGCATGAAAGTACTCGGATATTATCTTTGGTATAGCCGGTTGGATATGAAAATGTAGTAGTTCCGGTTGTAGCTGAAGTTGTACCTGTTATTTCCCGTATTTCGGAAAATACTTTTCCTGCTGAACCAATTACTACCGTACCCTCCACATCGAGTGTGGCTTCGGGTGAGCCATCTCCTATTCCCACAAAGCCGTTATTCAGTATGGTCATCCTTCTCTGATTATTTGTTCCGAAGTATAGTTCACCATCTTCATTGTTCCACAGCCATGCATTAGCTGAACCCATGCCAATTCTAAGCCCGTCCGAAAAAGATGATCCGGTACTTGTCGTTATCAAATTTATTTCAGTGTTACCACTACCTCCGTCAATTACAAGATTGTATTTAGGCATTGAATTTCCGATACCAATCTTGCCATTACCGTTTATGGTCAGGATATCTTTACCTGATGTTCCGTTGTCATACCAAAAATTCAGCATAGAATATTTATCATCACTATTTGTTTGACCAGCTATAGTCCACATTCTGGAAACATTGGCCGTATTTTTGAACGTCAGTCTTGCAAATTCTGTTTGAGTTTCGGTAAGCAACAATTGAGGCATTGAAGTGGTGGAGTTCCCTTTAATTTCTATCATTCCTTCAGGAGCAGTTGTTCCAAGACCAAGACGCTTGTTAATATTATTCCAGTTCAGATTGTTGTCACCTCCAAACACACTATTGTTATTGAACTGTATGTTACCATTTATCCCTCCGGGTAATGTCACATCCACTCCGGGCGTCTGCCAGGTAGCGTTACCCATAGCATCGGATGTGAGAATACGTCCTGCAGCTTCACCTATTCCGGTGAGTTTGAGACCACCTTTGGTTAATAAAGCTATTCCGGTACTGCTCGTTAGATATCCTCCGGTTCCTGAAACAGATGTACCCGCAATACCAATATTAGCACTACTTCTACCAAGCACTCCTACGTTTCCGGGTATGCCGGGATATCCACCCGATTCACCTGTATTGCCCAAAACACCCATAGAAATATCTGAACCTGATCCAACACCAAAAACTCCGGGAGAATTATCATCTTTAGTTTCGCCATATATTCCAGATCCACTGGTACTAATACCGGCAATTGTTTGTATTGCAGTGCCGGTATTGGTGATGGAAAATATTGGATAGGAGTTTAAGTTTGCATTGATGTTCAAGGGTAATAACAGACTTTGGGTATTCTTAGCGGTTTTGGTATAGTCAGAATACAAAGCATACGGCACACTGAGCAGTTCACTGGTGGAAGTGATGCTGTAAGCTGTACCTCCTGTGGGGTCTATTTCTGTTTTTAGAAAGTGTGTTCCGCTTCCCCATTCGATAGTTGAGTAAGTGCCACTCACAACCACTCCCGAACCTATGGAGATGTTTATCAGTCCGTTGGCGTTGGTGGTAGGTGTTTGGGTTTCGGCATACACCACTGTGCCTGTGGCCGAACCAAACAGGATGCTTATCTTCATTCCAACCGGCTGATTGGTTACCAGCTGATTACTGCTGTTGCGAACAACTGCCTGATAGTTCAACTTCTGAGAAACCGGAGGTGGTGCTGCCACTAGTATACTGGTACAAAGCAACACAACTAATACTGTAAATAAATTTTTCATGACGGTTAGTTTTTAATGATTTTGAATAATTTCACTTCCTTGTTGATATTAGTAACTTTCAGGAAATAAGTAGCTGAAACGAAATCTGACATATCGATGCTGGTTTCAAATTCTTTCAAACGGTCGTTTCGCAGCATTTTACCGTTGACATCATACAGTTGATAACTCATTGACTGGATATTGGTTGTGGTCGAAGCATCCAGTTTTAGGGTTAGTTTACCGCTGGTAGGATTGGGATACACAGCATAATAAAGATCAATGCCGGTGATATCCACACCCGACAATACAGAGATTTCGAACGGCTGCTGTACCCCTTCGGATACCGAACCGTTGGTGCCAAAAGCGGTTGTGTTGAACACTTGTCCCACCGAATAGCTCACCGAGCCACCCGTACCGCTTGCATTCCCACCCGATGTATTCACAGAGGCATGTATTTGCTGCGCCTGCAAGTAAGTGAGTGCCGGTCCTGCCAGCATAAGGGAAAGAAAAAGAATGATTAATTTTTTCATGATATAATTTTTAGGTAGTTATAATTACTGCCTGATAGCTGAGCTTATCGGGCGATTGAGCATTCAGAAATTGTGGCATGGCAAGACCTGCTACAACCATTAAAAGAATAAAGGAAGTGGATAATTTTTTCATACGAGCTAATTTTATTGATTAAATAAATTAAAAAAGCCGGTACAAGTGAATATGAAGAAACGGAAAGCGAAATTCAACAACAGGAATGCGACCAG
>Ga0209099_1002633_pt1 | contig 15487 bp, 3 predicted proteins | sample AD_JPNHW2_MetaG_FD_184430 | JGI IMG/M metagenome (GOLD analysis project Ga0209099, IMG submission 184430) | Active sludge microbial communities of municipal wastewater-treating anaerobic digesters from Japan - AD_JPNHW2_MetaG (SPAdes) (version 2) | ecosystem: Engineered > Bioreactor > Anaerobic >... | reverse complement strand
TCGCCTACAGATCTTTTAAAAACCGAAGATATGGATCGCCGCATAGACAGGACGATGACCGAAAGAGCTGTGCGCACAGGCGAAGTCCAGACAAAAAAGGCTCCGGGGACGGATACTAATACGGACAGTGAGTTGAAGTATTATCAGAAATTGTTCGAAGATAAAGATTGTTGTCAGCAAATTTCGTATAGCGAAAAAGCTGCATTATTTGGAAGTATTGAGAAGGTTTTTGAAGAACGCGAGACTCCAGCTGGGCTCGAACGGCTAATGAAAAAACTAAAGAGCGGAGAATTGCAGGTGAAAGCAGTGGACCTTGAAGTCGCGCGTAATAAGTTTCCGGATATTTTTATTGCTGATACCAGGTTTTTCCCCAGAGAAGATAGACGACTTATGGGAGTTGCGGCTTGTTTTGTCCAACATTTGCAGGATGTTGAGCCGCTGGTTATGGTGGAAGGCAAGCCAAAACAAGAAATAGTCAGTACGATATTCATACCTAAAGCATTGGTGTTGGAATTGTTGAAAAACCCTTATTTATGCGCTTCTATATTTGTGCATGAATATGCGGAACAGTATATAGCCGCTGAGGATGGTAAAACTCGCCACGGATATGCGGTTGGTGTTGAAAAACAGGTTTCAAGCAAGGTGGCCCGTCAACTGGGGCTTCCGGAATTTACTAAATATTATTTGGACGCGGCTCAAAAAGCGAAAAACCTGGATTATCTTTATTATCTACTTGAGACATATTCTCCACAAAAAGATAGTACGGGTGCGGTTTTGCGTTATTTGCATGAAAAGATCTATCTGACATTGCAGGGTATGGGCAGGCATAAACTGATACGATATCATGATACTCCGAAAAAAGTCTGGTTGTGGTACAGGAATATGTTGGAATATGACGCTGACCCATACGTGAGAAAAATACTGGAGTCCACAAAGGAATTATTTAATGAACCGATCGGCGAGGTCGTGAAGGAACTACACAAAAAGTTGTTCGAAGAGGAGTGGAAAAGATTACAAGATGTTTTTAAAGTGACCGAAGAAACTACGGTCAGTGATTTTTTAAATAAGTACACCCAGATGCGGATGAAAACGCCGATGGAATATGAGTCGGATCCATATATAACCGGTATGTTCAGTTTAACTCTTGGGGCAAAAGACACGTTGCTGGACGCTTTGGAGGCTTTACATGAGGATAGGTTGTCGCAAACATTAATCGCTTTTGGCGCCGACCAGTCTACCTCGGTCGAAAAATTTTATTATCAATATCCCATAACGAAAATGGCCGATATCAGTAAAACCATCGATAAAATTCTTTTGCCCGGAGGGATCGATCATGAGATAGTGGAAAACGCGCTTTTCCGTGTTAGCTTGCAGGATGATATGGCAAGTTTTGTTCGCGGGGCGAGTGGACAAAACTATCTTGAAGGACAATGTGATTATCCCATCGATTATCCCGCAACAATATGGTTGCCTAAAGCGCCTGTGCAGATCGCGGATGAGGCGTATATAAGGAAAGAATATAAGACCGCTCAAAAGTCAAAATTAGATGTGATGAAAGAAAAAATGGAACTTGTAGAAAGGATAATGGACGATTTTATAAGAACATTGGTTGACAATAAATTCACATCAACAAAAGAATATTCAATGGAAGAACTGGATGTCGTGGTAAAACATCTTAAATTGTCGGATAATCTTAGTGCAGAAGAGAAAGAATTAGGTTATAAAACTACTGAAGTAGAATTTATTGCTGAATCTATTAGAAAAGCCATGAATCTTGCCCAAAAAGACCCAATCAAGGTTACAAAAAAAATTCTGATACAAAAGGTATTTAAAGAATTGCTTAAACGCCGGGCCGATCTCTGGATAGCGGAAAAACTCAAGGCGTTTGTTGATGGGTTTTTAGCTCCTCAGATAGCAGCTATACGGGCGACCAAGCCTAATGAGAAAATAGTGGTAGGGATAGTTGGCCCAGGTGGCGCAGGAAAAAGTACTATGGTAAAGCTCTTGAAGACTGCTTTGATAAAGAGGGGGTGCGATACGATAGAGTATAGTACCGATTCGAACGATTATTTGCATTCTATGAGGGATAGATATCTGCAGGCCGGAGAACCTCAGCGCATACCGTCTCAGGAACAAGGAGGTATGTATAACAATAATCTGTTACGCGATCATCTTTCATTTATGAAACAAGGAAAGTCATTTATGACCCTCGGAGACCCTAAGGCCGGGACCCCCGCTGAAGAGTTCATCCCAAGAGACGTGAATATTATCGAAGGGGTGTACGCGGTGCATGAAAAAGAAAGTCGTGCTTTTTATGATATCGTGGTCGCTTTGGCGGATGAAGATAAAGATGGTAAGGCAGATAAAGAGAAATTTCAGAGGAAAATGAAGAGGGATGTATGGCGTTTAAATATGGGGCGTGCCGGTTTTACCCTTCCATATGGCTTTTGGGATTACGCGAAAAAGCAGTTTTGGGAACAGACGGACATAACGGCCGTCGATACACGTGAAGTGGCTGATATAGTGTGGAGCCAGGATACCAATACAGCACGGATAAAGAAAACGTCGAAGATCCCGGTAATGACTTACGAATATCAGAAATGTTTCAACGCTTTGAAAGAAGGGTTGTCCATATATGCGCGCAATAAAAAAATAGATTCCTTCATAGCTGCTGTCGATGATCTTTTGTGGCATTATACGGCGAGCGATATTTCCGATGAAGTTGGAAGAGCTCGCAGGGCCGCTTTAAAGGATGCCGCTAAACTATATCCATTTTTTAGTTCAGGGCTATTATCCCAGATCAAAGAGTTTCTGCGGGTTCGTGACCAGGAACGCGGTACGAATGTTTTGGGCACTTTGAATGGGATCCTCAAAGAGATATGGATCGAGACGCAAGATGAGATAAAAGATCAAGCTTGTGTGATCATTCCGGCCGCTGGCAAAGGTGCCACAGCTTATCCTTTTAGCACGCTTGGGCCAAAAGGAACACCTAAATATATAAGTCCTGCGGTAGCCGCGGTGAAAGGGGGGACCTTATTATCCGTTGCTGTCACCCGTTCGTTGAAAGGTAGATGCTCGAATGAGAAAAATTTATTTATTATCACTACTAAGGATAAGAGGGACGATGTTTATGACGATGCCAAAAGAGTGATGGATGGTCTGGACAAAGGGAACATAATCACAGAACCGGAGATTGCCGGAAAATTCGTGACGATATGTGTTTCCGCTATGATGCTTGAAAAAAGATACAATAAATCTCTGAACACGGTGGTTACGCTTATGACTACCGAACATGATCTTGCGCCGAATTTTATTACGGACATGGGGGAAGCCGTACAGGATTCACAGGTTTCCGCGACGCTTGAGCCCGTCTTTTCTATCATTGGCGCTAAGGTGGTACAAGGTAAGGCAGAGCGGAATAAGGGCGCAGTGCAATCGAATACAACACAGTTCTTCTCCGGTCGAGCGGTTTATCAGGTGGAGGACTATGAAGACGTCGCGGATGGAAAAAAACTTGAGGCATATAACAAAGATGGAAAAGAAGGTCGATCGAATAGTGGAATGGTCTCTTTTACCATAGCGACGCTTTATGCGGCACTTGCGAAATATGCTCCGGATTATTATGACGAACTGATGCGTTTGCGCAGCTCGATAGGTACGCAGGATGAGTCAAAAGTCCAGGAAGCTGTCTACAAAAGGTTCAGGGAACTTGATAAAAAATATTCTACTGCCGAGCGTCCCAGGGTTTTTGAGAGCTTGCTCCTTCAGAAAATCTCTTCACAGGAGAATAAAGATAGACAAGCGTTCGGTTTAACTGTGGTAAAGGGATTAAAAGAGTGGGGTGACTTGGGGTCCATCGTTGATAGGCCGGTTGATTTTATAGGGAGTAATTTTACAAAAGGGGCGACACAGAACATCGATATAGATAGTAAAACAAAGGATTGTAATGTTATTACCGATGAAGCCTGTAATTCTATGGTCCATGTTTTTGGTATGACGAATGCTGCTATAGCTTATAATTCGGATATGGATACGTTGGTGGTAGTTGATAGGGATAATGAAAGGAGATTGGCAGCGCTTGTAGACAGATTGTACGCCATGAGGTCCGATCCGAACCTGCGTAAATATGTGGAGGTTGAGTCACAGGAAACATCCGGGACTGAGGCGGTTGAGGGCGAAATAACTATAGCAAATTTGGGTTATTGGGGAGGGCAACGTACAGTGTCCCAGACAAATCATGACGCGATCAGTAAAAAGATGGATGCGTCAAATAACGAGACTATGGCCGATCTGCACGGAGATGTGTATGTCTTTACGGAAAATTCCAGAGATAACGTAGTGTATAGTCAGACCGGGCTTGTGGCCGTGACAAGTGTGAAAGGAGTCACTGTTATAAAAACGGCAGACGAGATATTCGTTTACGGTCAAGAATCCAAGCAGCAGGCTATGAACCTGTTGAAGGAACTCAGACTCGCAAGGGCCGAAGAAATTAAAAGAGAGTCGGACTCGGTTTATAAAGAATTCAGAAAGCAGATGTCCGAGAAAAGACTGAAGGATGTAAATATCGCTAAAAAATTTGCTACGGAAGGCGCAGGTAATTTTCTTTCGTATTATTACCTGACAGGCGATATGTTGGAGAGTGCGGTCGATCTTTTGGCCAGTATAGCGGCTTTGCCGGATCAGGAACTCGCCAAGGTCGCCATAGGGCCTCTTTTTCCGGGTACGGTTGAAAAATTATGTGATTCACATTCCCGCGAAGACAGAGATATGTATTACAGATTTTTTGCAAGAGTTGTGGATGTCTGCAGAAAAGCCGATACCGATGAAGGTAGAAAACTTAATGCGCAGTTGACAGAGTTTGGGATCGAAAATGCCGATCAGATGATAGCGCGAAACATGAAAGCCCATGCCGAAGGCAGCAAGTTCAATATGGCCCGCGCAAAGGATATAAAGAAAATATTCATTCCGACCCGTGTAAGTGTGGGGTCAGATGTGTCGATCACAACTCCGATGATACGGCGGATGAGCGAACTTTTCCCGGACGCTGAAATAATATTTATGGGGAGCGCAAAACTGAAAGGATTGCTGGAAGGGCACAAAAATGTAAAGGTTTATCCTATTGAATATAAAAGGGAAGGTTCATTATTGACAAGGCTCAATACATGGTCTCTTGTGTTAACCGGACTCAAAGAATTGGGCTTTAACAATGAAAATTGTCTTTTTGTCGATCCGGGTTCAAGGCTCCTACAACTGGGGCTCTTGCCAATAGCCAGAGAGGATATAGTTGAGGATACGGATAAACAAAGCTATTATATGTTCGAGATGGTTTCATCAAAAGGTGAACATCGTTCTATCGGTGAAAATGTGGAAGAATGGTTGAATAAGATCTTCCCGACAGATAAAGATATGCATGCGTTCCCAGTCGTTTATCTTCGTGCAGAAGACAAAAGGTTCGCCGATACGGTAAGTAAAGAATTGGGACTGGATACAAGATATAAAACATGCATAAGTCTCGGGATAGGTCCCAATTGGGATAAAAGTATAACAAAATATCCTGAGACTCCCGAGTTTGAGTCCAAACTTATAGACGGAATGATAGAAAAAGGCATGACGGTAGTGCTGGATAAGGGCTTTGGGGTTCAGGAAGAGACCCGAGCCGAATATATCGCGCAAAAACAGGCCGCGAAGGGAACGGTAGTCGTTGAATATATTACTTTGCCTGACGGCAGGATAATAATGTTGCCCGGTGGATATAGCCAGCGAGCGGTTATCGCCAGGGATGAAAAAGGGAACCCGAAAGCGACCAGTTTCATCTATAGAGATAGACATGGTAATTTCGAAGCAACATGGGTGGAAGAGGGGCGGACGCTTAAAAGTTATCGGGAAGCAGAGAATATCAAGGAAATGCGTAAACAGCTTGCCAGCGAATTCCGCGTCGCGAAACGAGGGATGATAGTGTTTAGAGGGGATTTTGGAGGAATAGCTGCACTAACGAATATCAGCAATCAGTATATTGGATATGATTCGCAGGGGCAGCATGTTGCTAATGCTTTAGGGCTCCCGATTGTGAGTATTTTTGCCGGATATAACACGCCCGATTTCCCGGATCTTTGGAAACCTTACGGGGATTTGTCCACTCCTAGAAAAATAATACGTGTTGATAATATGTTGCTCGGAAGGGACGCTGTTAATGAAGAAAACGTTCTGAAAGATTCGTTGGATGCGTTGACCGAGGTGCAGGAAACAATGTTTGCATCGGTAAAAAGCATTATGGAAGAAGTGGCATTGCCTGCGGCGGTGGATATCGCCGAGGGAAGGTTGTCTGTGGCGGAAGCCGTGCGGACAATATCTGCCGCATTGCCGCAAGATCTTCAGAAAGGTATCCTGCCTTTTATCAGAACTCGCGAGGAAAATAACTGGTTTAGCGCAGATCCTAAGTATACGGATGCGATCGTATTGAAAGCCTTGCGTTTGATGCAAATAGTGCACTATAGAAATAACATGTTCCAAACGGAATTTAACCCTGTTAGATACGCCTGGGCGGGAGAGGGAAATAGGCGTTTTTATAGCGAACAGGCTCCTGGGGAAGGCGCCAATGATATAGCCGAAGTATGGTTTGGTTCAACTGTTGTTAAAGGTGGGAAAGAGGACAATCCTTCTATTGTTTACGGTAGTGAGTTGAAACTTGGAGAAGAAAAGCTTTCCCCGATACATTTAAGGGAACTTATCGATGCGATACCCGAAGTTTTAGGCGGGGAGCATAAAGAGATGCCGTTCTTTATTAAGTTCCTTTCTACCAGATTTGCGGACAAAGTTCATATGGGTTTTAATGCAAATATGGAAAAGGTTGGAAAAAATAAATATATAAACTGGCTTATTGAAGAGAGAAAAAATGCGGAAGAACTTATGAGCTCTATTAAGTCCGGTTTAACCGTAGCCCAGTTCGCGGAATATTCCGCAAATTATGAGGAGTGGGTTAATATCGAGGCGGCCGAAAAATGGGCCGTAGCACCTACGGATGCGCAACTTCAGGCTTCGATAGCTAAGTTGCAACCTTTTATGAAAGAAGGTGTTAATGCTGCGGATCTGTTTGGAAGGATCGCGGCTAAGAGGGCAGAGCTAGTCAGTGTTCTAAATGAGATAGATCTTGAGGAACTTGTAGACGGTCCGGCGATGTTGTCACCTGCGGGATATCCACACGCGATTTTTGGGCTTTCTCATCAGACTCATCCTACAAGAGTAATTGATAAGGCTGATGGGACTAAAGAGTATCCTAAGAATGAAGCGTGGATAATCACGTCGGTTATCGACGAGACTGGGAAAAAGCATATCATTCTTATCGAACCGCAACAGATGTCCAATGATACGTATAGTTTTGCGGATTTTTACACCCCGATCGTATGGGATGGGAAAAATAATAAGCCCAAAATGCGTAAGGATGTTACTGAGCAGGATATACGAAAATATGTTGAACAGGGGCTTTATACCGACAGAGTGACACGGCCGGAAGATTTTATACGGCAGCCTGTGGATATTACGCCGGAAGGCGCGGTAAACGCTAAAATGTACTCCTTGATAGACCAGACGTCGCTTGTTTGGGCGGAGAAATATTTTGTTGCCGAAAAAATAGTTCTTAACAATAACGGTAGTATCCCTATTGCGCCGGTAACGGATTCTTTCCATGAATTATTGGTAACAAAAGGGTCTGTGGTCGTTAAAAGGGCCGGTGCCAATGACGTTGTTTTGCAGGCAGGGGACTGGGTTCCGGTGTGGGCTACTATGGGCGAATATACTCTGGAGTCTGATACTGCGGCGGAAGTGCTAAGGTTCTATCCTGTGAAAGAGTCATATAACGCGCTGGAAAATGTTGTGCCCGAAGAAGCAACTTCTGAGGCAGGTATTACTGCGCTTACTTTGGAAGATACGATGGCGGTTAGTGAAACCGCTCAGAAAACTGATGATGAAGTCCAAAAAGATGCAAATGACGCTATTGACAATGCGGTATTGAGCGAAAACGACGTCACTAGATTGAAAGAAAAGAATGATAGCGGTAAAAAGGTGCGACTGCTTATAGAAAAACCGTTAACCCCGGGAGGCATCGCTAACTATAAAAAATTCTTCAAGAAAAATCTTTACCCATCGGCGACTTCAGACAGCGAAGAGTTTCTTTCTTTTGTGACTTTTGACAACATCGAAACTATGGCAAATATGTTGGATTCAACAAAGTATACCGATGTTATTGTCATGAGCGATAGTGTTAATCCTGAGGATTTAAACAGATTGTCGCCGGAATTATCGGGTAAAGTCAAGCTGGCCAGGATGGTAAGCATGAAAGCGCCTGAACATAAAATTGAAATGGCATTTGTTACGGAAATGCTTGCCAGTGCCGTTAAGATCGGGTTGTTGACAGAGGAAGATATCGCTAACGAGACCGATCTTTTCCATAGTATCATGAATGCCTTTAAATATTTTACCGGCAGGGATGATATCAGCAAAGACGAACTGAAATTCATGTTGCCGGTATTAGAAGGGTCTTTGTCTGATAGGATGGCGTTCATCAAAAAATTATTAATGTCTGTACCGGTTGTGGCATTGAGGGTAAGTGAGACCGAGCTGAACAACAGGCGTAAGGTTATGTGGGCAGCGTAATACAAAAAGTACAGGCAGTATTTGTCGTGGACAGGGCGGGTATTCATCCCGCCCTGTTTTTTTTACTGAACAAATACTGAAGCGAATGTTTATATTATTTTGGCCTGCATAGATTTATGCGAATGGATACGGAGAAGGTTATAGATGAGTACAATTAGGGTGGTCGGGGAAATCTTTATACGAGCGTAATTTTATCCGTTTGTAGTTAGTGTGAGATGTATAAAATTTCTAGCTTTTTCTTGAATTAACGAAAAGGAGGTGGTATACTATATTTGGTAAATTGGGATGCAAGGGGCGTCTTTATGAAAAAGATGAATAAAGACCAACGTGGTTTTATTTCTGCTATTACGACAATAGTAATGATATTGTCGCAGATATTATGTTTTCCAATGTGTAGTTTTGCCGATATTCGTCCTGATAATATCGCGGTTCAATCTCTTTTTAATGCGTTCGATAAAGACGGTATAGAGAATCCGGGCAAGTTAGCGTTAGAAGCTTTTGCCGGAGTGCGTCTTTTGATGAATGGAAAAAATCCGACATTGGTTAATGGTATTCTGACAGAGACCTGCGAACGTGTTCCTTCCGGGCAGGAAAAGCGAAGGATTGAATTCCTGAATGATGGCTTTTATGCCGACAAAGAGACCGGATCGATTACCGCCTATTTCCGGGTGTTGGATAAGGAAAATACATTTTACAGAGTTGAATATTCCGTCGCAGAAAGGTCCGAAGAACAGCTTGGAGGCGATGTTAAGGCCATAGTCGGCAGTGATATCCATAAAAAGATCTATGAAGAAGTTTTTGCAAAAGGGGATTTTTTGGCGTTTGTTAAGGTTGATCGTGGGGATATCCCGGCCGATGATAATAGCAAAAACATGTATAAGATAGACCGGATAGGCGAGGTGGTTGGTTCAGGTTCGACAGCCGAAGTATTTAAGGCGACCATGAAAATGCCAGATGGAGGAGAAAAGGATGTCGCGTTAAAGGTCTATACGGCGATGGCGGATTATTATTTGCCGGGAGAGAGCGCTGCAACAGTATTCGCGAACGAAACATACTGGTTGGATACAATGGCGGTTTTCCGAGACCTGGCTCCCAAGTATTACAAGAACGCTAAAATTCCCGCGGAAGTGTTATCAACTATCGGTGAGAACTCGAAAAGTGGGGAGATGGGTAAGAGCCTGAGGCTTAATAAAAATTATTTTATGGTCATGGAATTGATCCCGGATAGCTATGAATTGGGTTCTCTCCCGCCTGAGATCGCGGATGAACTTATAACTACGGCTATGTTGGAAAGAATCGATAAGATCGTTCGTACTTTATCGGATAATGGTATAACGATCTCCGATATACAGTGTTTATTGGTAACGAAGGATCATAAGGAAGAAGGGCGTAATAAGGGCGATCTTGTTCTTTTTGACGTGCAGGACGCCAAAAACACAAAGGATGTGGCCGGTGCATATAAAGACATGATGGGAAAACTGGCAGGGAAAATGGTCCTGTCAAAAGTGCGTGCTGCGGAGAAATTAGGGGATATGTACGGTGAGAGCGATCCTGCAAGAACTATGAAACGATATGAGTCGGCACGGGAGGTGCTCTTGACGGGGCTGCCTTATATTGGCGACAGATATATGTCTATTGTGCGAACTGCGTTCATGGAAATGGCTATTGATGCGGCAGGGATAGCGTTGGGGATGGGGCGTAATGAGGATGCCGTTCGCTGGGCCCATCTGGCGTCCGATATATTTACCGGTAGCGGTGCGTATGAAAGATATCGCGGTGAAAATGTGGCGGATAAAGCCGAAGCGATAATAGAAAAAGCAGGGGGCAAAACCGGGGAGATAGGCGCGGGCATATCAGCCGATATCTTTACTGTTTCAGCCGATGATCATTTTAATCAGCTTACTTCGTCAGAAAATAAATTTTTAGAAAAAGAGCAGGACGATGAGAGATATATCGCCGAGCATGCTTCAAAGTATTTGAAGGGTAAACCTGTTAATTTATATCCGGATCTCTCGCTTGTGCAGAGGAAAGGTTTGACTGATCAACAGATCGAATCCCAGCTTAGGGATAATATGAACACAATGGCATATATGATGGCATTGCATAATCGATATGGATTAGACGTGCGTTATATATTGGAGGATACAGAGGACACTGTTTTTTGTGAGAAAGCTAAGACGGTTTTAGAAGAGTGTATACGGGATATTGCGTTTAAAATGCGTGTTGATGCAGATGGGCTTATAGGGCGGATAAATAATCCTCATACCGGGGAAGGAGTGATGAATTTGTATTTAGGGAATGCTAGAGCTATGGATAGGTTTAGCGATATGAAAGAGGATACATATGTTGTAGCGATGTCAGGCGATGTCAGCGGTGTGGGTTATATCCCCAGTTATGGAGCAGCGGCTAACATCGGTTTTGCCATGATCACTTTAAAATTCGCCGGGCTGGAAAAAGATCCGGGTTATGATAAGACGAAGAAAACTATTTTTGGGAGAGTGTTAAATATATATCAGAAACTTGGTGCGAATATACAGGGGCTTAATGAGGAAGTTTTTGATCTTATGGTGAATGGCAGGCCCGGGACCAGGTTCTATTATTCAAAATTGTATGCGTTGCCTCCGGTGTTAAAAATGAGTATACAACGGATACATAACGCGTATGAAAAACTCCAGGCTATAATGCAATTCGCGTAAAGCTTGATACTGTGGGCATCAAGAAGAAAACATTATAATAACGTTACGTTGGATCAGGTGTTTTTTTAGGGTTTAGTTAAGATAGATCTGCCAGGTTATATAAGATTAAACGTTGAATTTAAAGAACATGATATCCCCGTCCTGGACGACGTATTCTTTGCCTTCTTGCCTGATCTTTCCGGCCGCGCGTATAGCGCTTTCCTTTTTGTAGTTTTCAAGGTCGCTTAAAGTGTAAACGTCGGCACAGATAAAACCTCTTTCGAAGTCGGAGTGTATCACGCCGGCCGCTTGAGGCGCCGTAAAGCCTTTTTTTATGGTCCAGGCGCGGTTTTCATCGGGGCCCGCGGTGAAGAAAGTAGCAAGGCCCAGAATATCGTATACCGTTCTGGTAAGTACGTTCAGGCCTGGTTCTTCTAATCCGATGCTCGCGAGAAATTCCCCGCGTTCCGATTCGGCAAGCTCCGCTATTTCCGCTTCGATCTTTCCGCATATGGTCACACATGCGGCGCCGGAGGAAACGGCGTGATCTCTCAGCGCTTTAACGTGTTTGTTGTTTTTGTCGGCCAGGGCTGTTTCGTCAACATTGGCGACGTATATTATAGATTTTGAAGTTAAAAGGAATAACTCATAAAGTTCTTTCAGGTCTTTTTCATCGGTTATCGCGTTTCTTATCAGTTTCCCGGCGTCCAGAGCCTGTTTCGCTTTTTCGAACGCGGCCAGTTTCGCCTTGGCTTCTTTGTCGCCGGATTTAGTGTTTTTTTGGACGCGTTTGATACCGTTGTCGACTGTTTCCATGTCTTTCAGCATGAGTTCCGTTTCGATGATGTTTATGTCGCGTATCGGATCTATGGATTTTTCAACATGGACGATATCGTCGTTCTCGAAACACCGGACGACGTGTATGATCGCGTCGACATTTTTTATGTGTCCCAGAAATTGGTTCCCAAGGCCATCGCCCTGCGAAGCGCCTTTCACAAGGCCGGCGATATCAACTACCTCGATGTATGTGGGTACTACCTTTTTAGTGGGGCAGAGCTCGGTTATTTTTCTAAGTCTGTGATCCGGAACGGTTATAACGCCGTGGTTTGGGTCTATAGTGCAAAAAGGATAATTCTCCGCCGCGGCTTTAGCGCTGGTCAATGCGTTGAATATCGTGGATTTTCCCACGTTCGGCAATCCTACTAAACCGGCTGACAATGGCATAACAGTCCTTTCATAATGATTTTTAGATAGATGCAATTGTAGTATTAACCGGGTGTTTTTACAAGGGAAATCTGGGTTAAAAATGGGGGTGGGTGGGGTTCATGTTGTTAGCATTTAAAAAAGTACAAAATACCAATGTTTATTTAAAGCTCTCTATGTTATAATTTACATTGCATATAGGATACTTATTGTGGGCGTGAGCATAGAGAAATTGAGGTGAATATTCAGAATAAATCGGGATATTTTTTGTCGGGCAAACGGTGATCTGAAAATGTACGCACAAAAAAAAGATAATAATATCCGAAGATCGCGATGTATTATCGCGGTTGCGATTATGCTGACATTTGTCTGCCAGGACATATGTCCGGTCGATGCCCATAAAATGATTGATGTTGGTCCCATATTTCCATCTAATGATCTTGCCGCCGAATCCAATCTTAGGCCATTTTTCGAGGGGAACGGATTGCCTTTCCGCGATATCGCGACAGTACTGATGATTACAAGAAAAATACGCGATTTGATTTTTCAGGATGATTTTCGTGACGGTGTTGTATGCAAAGAGATAGAGAAGATCAACATGGCTTTTTCAGACGGTAATGTTGAAGTTGAGGATTTCATTAAATGGTTTAGGATCAAATGTAGCGGCCGTGTTTGCAGGTATGTTGTTATTAATTTCCGTAAAGAGCGAAAATCGATGCACGCAATATTCCTCAGGGAGCATGAAACGCTTAGCGACGCTGAATTGAAAGAACTGGGAATAGACAGAAAGGAAACGCATTTTCTTGATTATCCCGGGTTTGAAGGTGTTTTGTTCGATAATATAAACAATAATTTCGGTTACTGGGGGGCTGATTATTCTTCTTCGGACTATAATGCTCATGAATATAGATTAGACAAAGTCAGTGCGGCGCAAAGCGCGGCGCAATTCGTGTTCACCGACGTGGTGTTGAAGGATGATATTAAAAACGCGGAAATACTGGATTGTGCTTCAGGAAGCGGATTGATAGTTGAAGCCGCGATAAAAGCGGGCGCTACTAAGATCACGGCTATGGATCATTCGTCTCAGATGCTGGATGTCGCTAAAAAAAGAATGGGGGAGAAATATAAGGATGTGCCGGTCTCGTATGTCCTTGGAGATATGTTTAATCTTGATGAACAGTTCCGGAATGCTGACGGCAGCCCTAAACTATTCGATTATATAACCGCGGCAAATGTCCTTTGTTTTTTTAATGCTGAGGGAAGGATGGAATTCTTTAGACAGGCGTGGAGGCATCTTAAACCCGGAGGGAAGCTGATAATAATCGGTCGTACGATGGATGAAACGGTGAAAATGGAGTCAATGGCCGAAAATAAAAAATACTTAAGAGGATCGACTAACTTGCATATTATCCCCGACGATTATTATAAATTTGCCATGAAGAAGTATAAGGGTTTGCTAAACAGAGCAGGGTATAAGGATATTACGATCGCTAACGGCGGGAATGAAGTTGACGAGGATTTTGGTATAGAATTGTCGGAGCTGGAGGTTTTGGTTAACCAGTTCGCGGTTATATCCGCTACCAAGCCCGCGGTAGGAGTGGAGGCGTTACCGGAAGAAGTGAATATTGATACGGTGCGGGTTATGGAGCGATCCAATGAGATACATATTGAAAACTGCAGGTACACTAAATATGCGTCTGATGTACAGGGTCAGACCGTATTGTGCCATATAGTCGCGGATTCAATACTTCCAAGCGGTCAAAAAGATATTCTAAAGAGACTTCAGCAGAAAACCAGGAATAAAAAATGTTCCGAAAAAATAATATGTCTTTCAGTCGAGGATCCTGATTCGGAAGAGGAGCTTTTTGCGGAATTGGCGAGGATCAAAGCCGATAAAGAAATAGAATATGGGAAAAAAGGATATCAGGTCAGATTCGATGTCGCTTGTTCTAACAAAAAATTTGTAGGTAAGATCCAGTCTGAACTTGGGATGAAGGCTCTGGCTTTCAGTAAAGAAGGGGATGGCTTGATACTGCAGATTGAGGGGATCATTTTGGCGCTTAGGGCCCTTCAAAGCGAGAATGTCGGAGAACTGCTTAAGGTTTATAAATTCCTTACAGGTAAAGATTTTTCATTAGGGCAAATTAAAAATATAGATCAATTGGCTAGGCAAATACAGTTTGTTTTGCCTGTTACCAGGATAAATGTGGATATGATGGACAAAGTGAACCGTTTGATAGAAAGTAATATCGAACGATCAGTATAAGGCGAGCTTTTAGGTTAAGGTGTAAAAAAGTTTGAACCTTTAATTGACACTACTTGCATATTTGGTTATAATTATATTGTACATAGGCGATTAAAAAGCGAGTTAGGTCGTGATCGATATTGAAAATTTGGATTACGTTTCGAAAATTCAAGGAGACGGAATATGATAAAGTGTAATTTTAGGAAATCCATACTTGGAAAAGTAATAAATCTTTTTTTGGTGTTTACTTTTTCGTGCTATGGTGTAGTATTCGCCACACCGGTAGCGGAAGTTAAGACCGATGCGCCGGCCGTGGTTAAAACAGCCACTCCTGCCGATGTTAGCGTCGAAGACATTGGTGTCGCGATCGATTGCGGTACTGTGAAAGACAGATACAAAGGCAAAAACGATAAAGTCATTATCCATATCCAGGACGCGCATTGTAATTTCGAGGCGCAGAGCAATATCAACAAAATGCTGGATCAGTTTGTGCGTGAATGCGGTGTCGATATGATATCCGTTGAAGGCGCCGAGGGGATAGTAGATACAACATGGTTCAAGGCTTTCCCGGACGCTGAAATACGCAAAGAAGTCGCGACTTATTTTATGAAAAAAGGCGAGATCACCGGCGCCGAATTTTTTTCCATCACCTCGGATTACGCCGGAACTATCTACGGCGCGGAGACACGCGAATATTACGTAAAGAACCTCAAAG
>Ga0209099_1002632_pt1 | contig 15489 bp, 11 predicted proteins | sample AD_JPNHW2_MetaG_FD_184430 | JGI IMG/M metagenome (GOLD analysis project Ga0209099, IMG submission 184430) | Active sludge microbial communities of municipal wastewater-treating anaerobic digesters from Japan - AD_JPNHW2_MetaG (SPAdes) (version 2) | ecosystem: Engineered > Bioreactor > Anaerobic... | reverse complement strand
TGCTCGCCTCGTCGGTGCTCGGCATCTACGAGGAGGCGGCGCCCCTCGTGGTCTTCATCGTGCCCCTCGCCCTCTACCTCGGCTGGGACAGCCTCACCGGACTCGGCATGAGCCTCCTCGCCCTGGGCTTCGGCTTCTCCGCCGCAACGATGGATCCCTTCATGGTGACCATCGCCCAGTCCCTCGCGGGCCTGCCCCTCCTCTCGGGCCTCTGGTTCAGGGTCATCTTCTTCTTCACGATCTTCGCCATCGAGTTCCTCTTCGTGCGCGCCTGGGCGATGAAGGTCGAGCGGGATCCGACGAGGTCTCCCGTCTACGAGGAGGACCTCAAGCTCCGTGCGCGCATGGACACGGGTTCTGTCATAGCGTCCGAGGAGCTCGTGGCCGAGCCGAGGATGAAGCGGGCGGTGCGCTGGCTCGCGGCCTGGTTCGCGGCGGGCGTCGCCTTCATCCTCGTGGCGGCCCGCATCCCGGCCATCTCCTCCTACGCCTTCCCCGTCATGGGCCTCTTCTTCTTCGTGGCCTGCAACGGCGCAGCCCTAAGGTCGGGAGAAGGCGCGGGCTCGGTCCTGCGCTGCTTCGGCCGGGGCCTCGTATCGATAGTGCCGGCCATCGTGATGATCCTCATGGCCATGAGCGTGAAGATCATCATCACCAAGGGCGGCATCCTCGACACCATCCTCTTCGCGGCCTCGCAGCGGATCGGCAATGTCGGGCCCTACGTGGCCATCCTCGGGGTCTACGTGATCACCCTCATCCTCGAGGTCTTCATCCCCTCGTCGTCGGCCAAGGCCTTCCTCATCATCCCGATACTCGCGCCCCTCGCCGACCTCGTCGGCCTCACGCGCCAGGCGGTGATCTTCGCCTACGACTGCGGCGACGGCTTCGCCAACGTCCTCTACCCGACGAACCCGATGCTCATGATCTGCCTCGGCCTCACCGTCGTGAGCTACCCGAAATGGTTCAAGTGGACCCTGCCCATACAGGTCTTCACGGTCCTCGTCTGCTTCGCCTTCATGGCGGTCGCCGTGGCGATCAGGTACGGGCCCTTCTAGGCGCTAGCCGTCGTTGCCTATCGCCTGGACGGGACAGGCGTCCAGGGCCGAGGCGCACTGCCCTAGCTCTCCAGGCCCCGAGGGCTGCGAGAACACGAAGGCAACGGAGCCGTCATCGGAGAGCTTGAAGTTGGCCGGGGCCTCGCCGGTGCAGGCGCCACAGCCGATGCAGCCCGAGTCCACGTACCAGGCTCCCGGAACGTTCATGGAATTGCGGTCTTGCTTGTTCGCCATACTGCCTCCCGTCTCACATCAATAGTACTGATATACGGCGGGGTGGCAAGGCCAATTTGCAGGAAGCCGCGCCCGGGGCGACAGCTATGGGGCGAGCTCGCGGTGGCTCGCGGCGGCGATCCGGACTAGGCCGGGGCCTTGCCGGCCTTGCCGCCCGCCTCGCACCTGAAGCTGAGGCGCTGGATGGGCGAGGGCCCGAGCCGCAGGCAGGTCTCGCGATGTGCGGCCGTGGGATAGCCTTTGTGGCCGGCGTAGCCGTATTCCGGGTAGAGCCAGTCGAAGCGCAGCATGGCCCTGTCCCTCGCGACCTTGGCCAGGATCGAGGCGGCCATGATGGCCGGCACGATGGCGTCGCCCTTGACGACGGGATGGGCCGGGCGGCCAAGGCGGGGGTCGCGGTTGCCGTCGACATAGACCTCCTCGGGCGCGCCCCGCCGGCCCGCGGCGGCCAGCGAGGCCTCGACCGAAGCATAGGCCCGGCGCATGGCGAGCATGCTCGCCTCGAGGATGTTGACGGTATCGATCTCGAAGGGCGTGGCCCAGTCTATGGCCCAGGCGAGGGAGGCCTCCACGATGAGGCCGAAGGCGGCCTCGCGGCGTCTCTCGCTCAGGGCCTTGGAGTCGTCGAGGCAACCCAGGGGGAAGTCGGCCGGGAGGACGCAGGCCGCCGCGTAGACAGGGCCCGCGAGGGGTCCCCTGCCCGCCTCGTCGAGGCCGCAGACGCCGGGCCCGAGGGGGGGGCCATCGGGGAAATCGGAGGCACGAAGTACGCGGACCGGAAGGCTGCTATCATCGCGCATGTAGCCCGATGATAGCGGCGGAAGGGGGGACGCGTCCATGGTGGCGGGGCCCCATGCCCCGCGGCGGGCCTTCCCGCGGGCCTTTACCCGTTGTAGTATCAGCCCATGGATCTGCGCTTCTACAAGCTCCGCGTCTGCGACGCCGACCTCATTCTCGTGGACGACACGGCAGGCGATGGCCGCGACCGCGACTGGAACGCGGCGGCGCGGGTCCTCCTCGACCGGCGGAGGGGCGTTGGCGGCGACCGACTGGCCGTCCTGGCCAGGGTCGAGGACTCCACCTGGCTCAGGGCCTTCGACCCCGACGGCGAGCCTGCCGCCTGCCTCAGCGACGCGGCCCTCTGTACCGCCCGCTTCCTCCTCGATTCAGGGCGGGGCGACGAGGGAGGAGTGCGGTTCCGTATTCCCGGCGGGGAGCTCTCCGTGGACCTCCTGGATGCCGCGAGCCTCGGCATCGACCTTGGCAGCCCGAGGGGCCTCCCCGGCGGGGAGGTCCTGGGCCAGGAAGCCGCGGCGGGCAGGCTCTCGGTGATCGAGGCCTCGGGCGAGCGCTACGAGGTCCTGCCCCTCGGGCTGGGCTCGCCCGCCATGAAGACGGGGGCCGCTGCGGGCAACGGGCTCGCGGGACCGGGCATGGTGGCGGTGTTCTACGAGGGCGGGGCGAGCCGCGCCCGGGCCCGCATCCGCGGCGGGAAACGCGGGACCGCGATGCCCGACACCGTTCCCATCCGGGTGGTCTCGCGCGAGGAGCTCAGGATCGAGCTGCCGGCCCGGCGCCGCAGGCTCGATGCCGCGTCCACGGCCGGGCTCGCCCTGGCGGCCGCCGCGTCGGCGGGCCGCGCGGAGCGGGGCGTACTCGTCAGGCTCGGCCGGGACGCCCTCTGGGTCGAGTGGACCGAGACCGACCGGCTCTATGTCGCCTGCCGCCCCGAATACGTCTTCATGGGCGAGTTCCACCTGGACGAGCCTGGGAGGGACGGGGAGCAGCCCCGGACATCCAGTCCCTGACGAGGCCGGCCGCCTCCCCCGAGTCCTCGTCGAAGGGGAAGAGGTGGCCAGCGCCTTCCAGCCTCACGAGCTCGACCGAGGCCGCCTTGACGGCCCTGCTCGCCACGAACTGGCCCACCGCGGGGCTCACGGCCCCGTCCTCGCTGCCGGAGACGACGAGGATCCTCGACGTGACGCGGGGAAGGGCCCGGCGCGATGAGCGCACGAGGCGCTCGAGCTGGGCGGCACCTGCCACGAGATCGTCCGAGCCGTATTCCCTGAGCTGCTCGATCCTTCCGGGAGCCCCGTCCTGGGGGCCAGGCTCGCGCCCCCGCTTGATGACGGGACAGAAGGGCGCGATGAGGGGCGCAAGGGGCAGCAGGGCGTTGAGGGGCTTGAAGGCCGGGGCGAGGAGGACGAGGCGGGGGCAGGGCAGGCGGGAAGCGAGGCTCGCGGCGATGAGGCCTCCCATCGAGTGGCCGACGAGGTGGATGGTGCCGTAGTCGGCCCGGAGCTCGAGCCAGGCATCGATGGACCGCCTGAGCCAGTCCTCGGCCCTCGTCGTCATGAAGTCGGCGCGGCAGGATCCATGGCCGGGATACCGCGGCCCCATGACCGCATAGCCTGATTCCGCCAGGGCGTCCGCGATGCCCTCGAGCTCGTAGGGCTGGCCGGTGAAGCCGTGGAGGAGGAGGACGGCCTCCCTCGCTCCCGGCGGGTCCTTGCGGTAGGGGCGCGACGATTCGATGAGCCGCGCCCCGGACGCAGCCTCCAGCATCCTCTCGATTCTTCCCATGTCGCCATGATAGGGCAGGCAGGACGGGCGCGCAACCTCGAATGGCTGCCGCGGGTCGGCCGCAGGCGAGTGACGGCGCCGCGGCGTGACGGCGCCGCGGCGCGCGACGGGCGGCTCAGGGCATGAAGTAGTCGGCGCGATAGTCGTCCAGGGTCTCGAAACCAAGCTCGTCGTAGAGGCCCTTGGCCGCCTCGTTGCCCTTCTTCACGAAGAGGACCGTGCCCCTGCCCTCGGACTCGAGGATGGAGATGAGGGCCGAGACGACGGCGGAGCCGATGCCCCGGCGGCGGTAGGGCGGAGCCACGAAGACGCCGCCCATCTGGTCGAGGCTGAAGGCCCGCGCGTTCGTCGCGGCCTTGGCGACGGCCGAACCGTCGAGGCGGCCGAAGACGACGACCTGGTCCCTGAGGGCGCGGGCGAGGCTCGCGCGCGAGCCCGCCGCGTCGAAGCTGTGGATGGCCGTCAGGACCTCCTCCTTCTCGTAGGCTTCCTGGAGGGGCGAAAGCTCGTCGAGGTTCCCGGCCCCCGCGCAGTAGACGCGGAGGCCCTGGGGCGCCGCGCCGCGCCTCAAGGCCGAGGAGCGCGGCTTCCGCGACATGAGGTCGTAGCGCACCGCCACGAGGGGCCGCAGGGAGAGGGCCGATTCGAATCGCTCAACGTCTTTCGCGGGTCCCACGATGGAGCCCGTCCTCTCCCCGAGGCTCGCCGGGAGGCGTTCGGGCCCGGGGCCCGCGCGGGGCGGCAGGAGGGGGAAGACGAGGCCCATGCCGAGCTTGAGTATGGCGCCCCGCACCACGGGGAGGCTCCGCGTCCGTCCTGCCCCGCCTTCCCGGTCGGCGTCCCGGCCTGCGGCCTCCTTTTCCACCGCTATCGCGATGACGCTCCTCGCCGAGGAGGGGATGCGGAGCCGCCCGTCGCGCAGGATGCGGCCGATGAAGCCGGCCGCCTCCTCCTCGCGGCTGCGGAGGTAGGCCTCGAGGGCGGGAAGCTCCGCGGGACGGAGCTTCTTCCAGGCGAGGTCCATCAGGGCTCGAGCCTGAAGGGCAGCCTGCCCTCGGCAGGGACGTCGCCGTGGAGGACGGCGAGACCGGCCTCCATGCACTGCCGCGAGTTGCCGTAGACGGCCACGGCGGTCTCGCCGGGACGAAGGTGGGCGAGGGGCTCGGGCGAGAGGAGGGAGACGATGGCTACCTCCTTGCCGAAGGCCCGCGCCCTTTCGACGAAATCCATGCCGCCCTCGCCCTGCACGCAGACGAGGACAGCGTCGGCGGAGGCGGCCAGGGCCGAGAGGCTCGCGAGGTCCCTCGCGTGGGCCTCGGCACCGCCCGCGAGGCCGTACCTGAGCGAAGCCGAGGCTCCGTAGACGGAGGCCGAGGCCTTGATGAAGTCACCCGAGGGCGCGACGACGAGGAGCCTGCCCCGGGGCTTCCAGGGCAGGCTCGCGGGCGTGAGGGCCGTGGCCGCGCGGAAGGCCTGGCCGGCGAAGAAGGCTTCGCCCTTCCGGTCCGGGACCCTGGCCCCGAGGCCCGCGGGTTCGGGCACGATGGCCGACTCGCCCTTGGGCCTGAGGTACCGCAGCTTGAGGCTGATGACGCGCCCCGCGGCCTCGCGCACCCGCTCGCGGAAGGCGGGCTTCGTGCGGTAGGCCGCGAGGAGCCTGGTCCAGGCCGCGTCGTCGAGGCCGATGATGCGGCTCGCCATGAGGAGGTCGTTGCCCGCGTCGATGGCGCGGTAGCAGGCCTCGGCCAGGTCCGAGCCGCCCGTGGCCCCGGACATGAGGAGGTCATCCGTGACCGCTACTCCCCGGAAGCCGAGCTTCCCGCGGAGGAGGCCGGTCATGAAGGCCTTCGAGAGCGAGGCGGGCGAGGAATCGCCGGTGATGAGGGGGTAGTTGAGGTGGCCGCTCATGATGGCGGGCAGGCCCTCGGCGGCGAGGGCCCGGTAGGGCACGAGCTCGCGCTCCCAGAGGGTCTTCTGCCCGATGCGGATGACGGGGAGGGTGCCGTGGGAGTCGAGGGCCGTGTCGCCATGGCCGGGAAAGTGCTTGGCGGTGGCTATGACGCCGGCGGCCTCGAGGCCCCGGAAATACGCGATGCCGAGGGCGGCGGTCTCCTCGGGGTCGGAGGAGAAGGCGCGGGGGCCGATGATCGAGGACTTGGGCTCCGTGGCGAGGTCGACGGCCGGCGCGAAGTTCATGTTGATGCCGAGGGCGTCGAGCTCGCGGCCGATGTAGTAGGCCGACCAGTAGGCGTCGTAGGGCCGGCCCGAGGCGCCTATGGCCATGTTGCCCGGGGTGACGGTGGTGGCGCCCTTCACGTGGCGGATCCAGCCGCCCTCCTGGTCGGTCGCGACGAGGAGGGGTATGCCGTGGCCGGACTCGAGGGCGGCCTTCTGGAGGGCCGCTATCGAGGCCGCGAGCTTGTCGGTGTTGTCCGCGTTCCAGCCGAAGATCTTCACGCCGCCGAGGCCGCGCTTCCGTATCCAGTCGAAGAGGAGGTCGGGAGGCGCGTCCCCGGGATAGGCCATCATGAAGAGCTGGCCGAGGACCTCCTCGTCGCTCATGCCCGCGAGTATCCCGTCGGCCCTGTCCCCGATGTCGCCGGGGGCCCAGAAATCCCTGCGGGGAGGCGCCGAGGCGGCGAGGAGGAGGAAGGAGGAGGCCACGAGGACGGCGAGGCCGAGGGCCTTGAGGGCCGTCGAGGGCAGGCCTGACGCGCGCCCGGCTCGGCGGAGGCGGCCAGGGCGGCCCGAGGAAGGCGGCAGGGTGCCGGAGGTCACGTTGGGCGATCGAATCACGGCCTAACGATAGCTCCGTCCGCGGAGCTCGTCTATATACTGCGCGGCCGAATGCGCCGCGACGGCGCCGTCGGAGCAGGCCGTGACGATCTGCCTGAAGGGCGTGTCGCGGACGTCGCCGGCGGCAAAGAGGCCGCGGACCGAGGTCTCCATCTTCGCGTCGGTGACGATGAAGCCCGTTTCGTCGAGGCGGGCGCCGGCGGCGGCGGCCAGGCCGGACTGGGGTATGGAACCGACGAAGACGAAGACGGCGTCAGCGCCTTCCTCGGAGACCTCGTGCGTGAGGAGGTTCTCCACGAGGACGGACTCGACCTTCTTCTCGCCGCGGATCTCCCTGAGGATGGAATTGAAGCGGACCTTAATGGAGGGGTTCGAGAGGACGCGGCCGGCCACGGCGGGCTGGGCGCGGAAGCGGTCCTTGCGGTGGACCATGCTCACCTGGGGCGAGAGCTTGGCGAGGTACTGGGCCTCGTCGCAGGCCGAGTCCCCTCCGCCGACGACCCAGATGCGCTTGCCCTTGAAGAAGGGCCCGTCGCAGGTGGCGCAGTAGGAGACGCCTCGGCCCGCGAGCCTCTCCTCTCCCTCGACGCCGAGGTGGCGGTGCTTGGCTCCCGTGGCCAGGATGACGGCCTTCGACCTGAGCTCGCCCTCGGTGCCCGAGAGCACGAAGCCGTCGCCCTCCTTGCGGATGGCGGTCACGGAGGCGGTGACGAAGGCCGCGCCGAAACGCTCGGCCTGGCTCCGCATGCCCTCGGCGAAGTCGTAGCCGTTCACGGGCTGGACGAGGCCGGGATAGTTCTCGAGGCCGTCTATGAGGAGGGCCTGGCCGCCGGTGGCCATCTCCTCCACGAGGAGGGTGTCGAGGTTGGCGCGGGCCCCGTACTGGGCCGCCGAAAGTCCCGCGGCGCCTCCGCCGATGATGATGAGGTCGTGTTCCCCTGCCATGTTGTCTCCTCGCCGTGCTAGTCGATCCTGGTCCGGATCGGTATCCTTTAGAATACGGAAAGCAGCATGGAATCGACAAGCCCACCCTCACATCCTGACGAAAGTCCCTCCCGGCGCCCGAGGGCAAGCCGCAGGAACTTCGCCATCGCCCTGGCCTTCGTCCTCGCCCTGTCGATGGCAGGGCCCGCCCCGGAGCTCGCCGCCGCCGAGACGCCGCCCGCCCCGCAGTCAGCCCAGCCGACCGGAGCCGCGGCCCAGGCAGGGCGGTTCGCGGCCTATTTCGACGCGGATCCCGTCATCCGCGCGGCCGCCTCGTCCCAGGGGCCCCTCGCCCTCGCCGACCTGGAAGACCTGGCCCTTACGGCCTCGGGCTATCGGCCGGACGAGCTCGCCGCCGGGCGGGCCCGGATCGACGCCGTGCTTGGCGGCCTGGGCCGCGACCTCGCCGGAGCGAGGCCCGCGGATGAGGGCGCAAGGGCCGAGGAGGCCCTCTCCTTCCTCCACGCCAGGATCCTGCGCAGCTACGACCTCGACGCGACGACCATGGGCGACATCCTGGACTCGGGGCGCTTCAACTGCGTATCGTCGGCAGTCCTCTACCTCATCGCCATGCGCAGCCTCGGCATCGAGGCTGCGGGAGTCAAGACGACCGACCATGCCTTCTGCCTCGTGCGCATCGAAGGCAGGGAGATCGACGTGGAGACGACCAACCCCTACGGTTTCGACCCGGGCACCAAGAAGGAATTCGCCGACCGCTTCGGCAAGACCACCGGTTACAGCTACGTCGCGCCAGGCAACTACTCGAGGCGGAGGACGGTGGACGAGAGGGAGCTCGTGGCCCTCATCCTCGCGAACCGCATGGCCCAGGCCACGGAGCGCCGCGATGCCCGCGGAGCCCTGTCCCTCGCCTACGGCTACTACCTCCTCGCGGCCCAGGGCGACGGCCGGAAGATCCTCCTCGACTGCGTGGAGAACCTCGCCGCCGACCTTGCGGACCGCAAGGACTTCGCGTCCATCGAGGAGCTCGCGAGGACGGCCGCGGCCTTCCTCGGCCAGGACGCCCGGCTCTCCCAGCTCCTCGAGACCGCCATCTACGACAGGCTCGCCCTCGTGGCCGGGACGGCAGACTGGCGCGCTGCGGTCGCCGGCGCGGATTCGGCCCTGGCCGAGGGCAGCCTCGGCCGGAAGAACCACGACTCCATCGTGGTCTACGCCTACGGCAGCGCGGCCAACGCCCTCGGGCAGAAGGGGGACTGGCTGGGGGCGGCGCGTCTCGCCGAAGAGGGCGCGCAGAAAGCGCCCTCGGACCGGAGCCTTTCCCAGGCGGCCGCCGGCTTCAGGCGGAACTTCGTGGTCACGGCCCACAACCGCTTCGCGACCCTGTACAACACGAGGGACTATGCCGCGGCCGCGGCCGTCCTCGAGGAAGCCCTGAAGCTGTTGCCCGGCGACCCCACCCTCCTCGCCGACCTCGAGATCGCGCGGCGCGCGATGGGGCGCTGACCTAAAAGGCGGGCGCGGCGCGGCCGCTCGCCGGCCCACCGGCCACGGGCCGCGGGCCGCGGGCCGCGGCGCCGGCGATGCGCGACCTTGGGCCTATCCGCGGGTCATTCCTCGTGGTCGCGGCGGGGAAAGCGGATCCTGATCCTCGCGCCGGTGCCGGCCGAAGGCCCGCGCTCTATCTGGCCCCGGAGCTGGGCCGCCAGGGCGTTGACGAGCTCGGTGCCGATGCCGGCCTCGGAGCCGTCCGGCTTCCTGGTCGCCAGGAAGCCCACGCCATCGTCCTCGACGAGGAGCTCGCGGTAGCCGAGGCCGTCGGTCAGGCAGGCCAGGATGTGGCCGCGGCGGCCGCCGGGGAAGGCGTGCTTGAAGGCGTTCGACACGAGCTCGTTGACGATGAGGCCCGTGGGGATGGCGTCGTCCAAGTCGAGGAAGACGCCCTCGGCCTGGAAGCTGCAGGTGACCCCGCGAGACAGGGCGTCGAAGACGCTCGAGAGGTACTCGGCCAGGCGGTCGAAATAGGCCTGCATGCCCACGCCCTCGACGCGGTCGGAGCGGTAGAGGACCTCGTGGACCATGGCCATGGACTGGATCTGGGTCTGGCATTCGAGGAAGACGTCGCGGGCCTCCTCGCTCTTGACGACGTTCTCCTGGAGGTTGAGGAGACTCGAGACGACCTGCAGGTTGTTCTTGACGCGATGGTGGGTCTCCCGGAGGAGGACCTCGCGGGCGGCCAGGGCCTTCTCGAGGTCCTGCTCGTGGGACTTGCGCATCGTTATGTCCCGGATGATGCCCACCGTCCCTATGGCCTTGTTCTCGTACTCGGGCAGCAGCCAGCCCACGCTGCTCACCTCGCCGTAGGCGTTGACGGTCGCATAACGGTAGCTCTCCGACTCCTCGCTGAACCTGAGCCGGATCTCGAGGTTCTTCGTCATGCGCTCGCCGGAGCGGCGCTCGTCGAAGAGCTTGGGCGCCGCCGTGGCGCCCGTCACCGTCCCCGAGAGACGCGCCAGCACCAGGCTCCGGCTCACCTTGGGCACGTCGGAGGGGTGGATGATCTCGCTGAAGTGCTTGCCGATGAGCTTGGCCGGCTCGAAGCCGAGGCTGCGCACGGCGTCGTTGAGGTAGATGAAGCAGCCCTGCCCGTCGAGGCTGTAGACGATGTCGGGGATGGCCTGGAGTAGGTTGAGGTACTGGTGCTCCGTCATCTGGAGGTGGGCGTTCTGCCGGGAGAGGCTCTCGCGGATGTTGAGGACCTTGTGGAGGAGGATGGGGAGGCGGCCGACATGCTGGCAACCCGGCTCCCGCACGAGGAAGAGGCTCGACTCGTCGGCCAGGGTCTTCTCGATCCTTCCGGCCTCGTCGCCGGGATCGACGATGAGGACGGCGGGGAGGGGCCAGAGGGTGAGCCACTCGGCGAAGGCGCCGGAGTGGAAGAAGAAGTCGGTCACTATGGCGTCTGCGGAATCGGTGGACACGAGGGACTCGACCTCGGGGAGACTCCTGGGGTAGTAGGCGGCGCCAAGCCCCCAGCCCTCGGCCTGCCGGGCTATGGCAGCCTTTTCGTCCGCGCCGGAGAGCGCGAAGATGATCCGCATCTGGCTCATGCCACCTATAATCGGATATTTGGGGCCATAACGGCAATGGGCCCGCGGCCGACCCGGGCCGCCGGCCTCGCGCCGCATGTGGCCGTCATTGCGCCGCGCAGCCCGGCTGGCTATACTCTGGCTCATGAGTTCCACGCATGATTTCTCGATCCCCGTCCTCGGCGCCACCTCCATCCCCTCCCCCATCGACTTCAGCGACTGGAGGGGCGGCCCGGCCGCGGGCTTCGTGCGCGACGACGATTTCATGCGCTGCGAAACCGACGCGGCCGCTGGACCGCAGCCCGAGCTCGCGGCTTCGGAGCTCCTCCAGAAGGCCGGCCCCCGGGAGAGGATCTACTTCGGGCCGAGCCATGTCCATGCGGGCATCGTCACCTGCGGAGGCCTCTGCCCCGGCCTCAACGACGTGATCCGCGCCATCACCCGCTGCCTCTGGTACCGCTACGGAGTGCGCCGCATCACCGGCATCCGCTATGGCTACAAGGGCCTCCTCCCCGAGTACAACTTCGAGTGCCGCGCCCTGTCGCCCGATGTCGTGGACGACATCCACAAGATCGGAGGCACCATCCTCGGCACCTCCCGCGGAGGCGGCGAGCGCACCCAGGAGCTCGTCGACTCGATCGAGCGCCTCAACATCAACATGCTCTTCACGATCGGCGGCGACGGCACCCAGAAGGGCGCCCTCGCCATAGCCGAGGAGATCGAGCGGCGCCACCTCAAGGTCGCCGTGGTGGGCATCCCCAAGACCATCGACAATGACCTCCTCTTCGTGGACCGCTCCTTCGGCTTCGAGACCGCCGTGGCGAGGGCCGCCGAGGCGGTGACGGGCGCCCACGCCGAGGCCCATTCCGCGATGAACGGCATCGGCCTCGTGAAGCTCATGGGCCGGGAGTCCGGCTTCATCGCGGTCCACACCGTCCTCGCGGTCCACGAGGCGAACTACGTCCTCATCCCCGAGATCCCCTTCGACCTCGACGGGCCCGAGGGCCTCCTCGCCAGCCTCGAGGAGAGGCTCAAGGCCCGCCACCACGCCGTCGTCGTCGTGGCGGAAGGCGCGGGCCAGGACCTCCTCGCCGCCGCGGGCGAGGGGGCGGCAGGCGCGGACGCCTCGGGCAACCGCCGCCTCGCCGACATAGGCCTCTACCTCAAGGAGCGCATCGAGGCCCATTTCAAGGCGCGGGGCATCGAGACCACCCTCAAGTACATCGACCCCTCCTACCTCGTGCGCTCCGCCCCCGCGAGCCCGACCGATTCGGTCTACTGCGAGCGGCTCGGCAACAACGCGGCCCATGCCGCGATGGCGGGCAAGACCAAGGTCCTCATCGGCATGGTGAACGGCGATTTCGTCCACCTGCCCATAACCGTCGCCGTGTCGAGCCGCAACCACGTGGATCCGGCCGGCGCCCTCTGGAGGGACGCGGTGGACGCCACCCAGCAGCCCTTCAGCATGAAGAACTAAGGAGCTCCCATGGGCCGCAAGAAAGTGCTCATCATCGACGAATCCGACCTCTTCCGCGAATACCTCAAGGGACGGCTGGCCGAGTTCGCCGTCGACGTGGAGACCGCCATCAACGGCCTCGACGGCATCGTGAAGATGCGCAACGGCATGCCCGACCTCGTCATCCTCGACTACAACCTCACGCGCAAGACCTGCAAGGAAGTCCTCGAGGAGAAGAACCGCAACCCGAACACGGCCTCCATCCCCGTGATCCTCACCGCGCAGAAGATCGACAAGAACCGCCTCCTCGAGCTCGTGCCCTACAACATCCGCAAGGTCTTCATGAAGCCCATCAAGATGGACGCGATATACGGCACGCTGTCGGAGCTCCTCGACATCCGCTTCGCGGTGGACGAGACGCCCTGCATCATCGAGGCCCATGTCAACGACAACATCGTCTTCATCGAGATCGCGAAGGGCCTCAACCGCGAGAAGGTCGACCTCCTCCGCTTCAAGATCGCCGAGCTCCTGGAGCTCTACCAGATCGCGAGCCCGAGGATCCTCATCATGATCACCGACATGGAGCTGTCCTTCGTCGACGGCCCCAACCTCGAGCTCCTCCTCTCGACCGTGCTGCAGCACTCGAAGGCCAAGGCCCGCCACATCAAGGTCCTCACCGCCGCGCCCTTCCTCAAGGAATTCGTCAAGGGCCGGCCCGAGTTCGCCGAGATAGAGGTCCTCTCGAACCTGCAGTACGCGATAGACGGCCTCCTCACCGACTACGACCCCGAGGTCGAGCTCGGCGAGGCCAAGGCCGAGCTCATCTCCGACCGGATCCTCTCCGCCAAGAACCCGGGCGCCAAGGCCGAATCCATCGAGATGCGCTTCGACTCCGAGTCGCGCACGGCGATGAGCGCCGATTCCATGCGCGAGATAGGAAAGGGCCTCTCGATCGCGGTGGTCGACGACGATTTCGTGATACAGGAGCTCATCAAGACGACCTTCGGGGCCATCAACGCCCAGGTCGAGGCCTACTCGAACGGCCAGGAATTCGTCGACGCGGTGAAATCGAAGGACTACGACCTCGTCTTCCTCGACATCCGCATGCCCGGCATGGACGGCTTCCAGGTCCTCAAGCGCCTCCACGCCGAGGACATAGACCTGCCCGTCATCATCCTTTCGGCGATCTCACAGCGGGAAGCGGTGATCAAGGCCTTCCAGGCTGGCGTGAGGAGCTACCTCATAAAGCCGCTCAAGCCGGACCAGGTCCTCAAGAAGACGATGGAACTCGTGAAAGCCAACTTCTAGCGAGGAGCGCGACAGGATGACGCTTCCGGAGAACATCTACCGCGCGGCCTTCGAGCAGCCCGCGACGCCGATGGCGGTGGTCAACAAGGGCGGCCTCCTCGCGATCTGGAACGCCGCTTTCGCCTCGCTCTTCCGCTCGCTTTCGGGGACCGACCCCGAGCGCCTCCGGGGCTCCTTCTTCGACTTCGTCGCAGAGCACGGCAGCCAGGGCCTGGACTATTACGCCGCGGAGCTCCTCCTCGGCGGCAAGCCCTCGGCCTCGATGGAGGCCCGCATGTCGGCCGTGGACGGCATCGAGCGCTGGCTCAGGTTCGCGCTCTCGCGGATCGAGGCGCCCGCCCTGGCCGAGGGCCGCGTGCCCGAGCGCTTCGTGCTCTGCCTCATCGAGGACGTCTCGGACCGCGTGACCCGCGAGGCGAGGCTCACGGAGGCCAAGGAGGAGGCGGAGAAGGCCACGCAGACCAAGAGCCTCTTCCTCGCCAACATGAGCCACGAGATCCGCACGCCGATCCAGACCATCCTCGGCGTCGTGGAGCTCCTCCAGGAGACGAGCCTGGACACGGAGCAGGCGGATTATGCGAAACAGGTCCGCTTCTCGGCCGACGTCCTCCTCGGCCTCATCAACGACATACTCGACTTCTCCAAGATCGAGGCGGGCAAGCTCGAGCTCGAGACCGCCGACTTCGACCTCCGCGCCTGCGTGAACCAGTCGGTGGACCTACTCGTCATGGACGCGCACCGCAAGGGCCTCGAGGTCCTCGAGGACATCGACGAGACCCTCCCCTCCCTCGTCAGCGGCGACCAGGCCCGCCTCCGGCAGGTCATCGTCAACCTCATCAAGAACGCGGTCAAGTTCACCAAGGAAGGCTGCATCAGCATCGTCCTGAGGCGCGCGAGGAGCCGTGGCGGCGCGACGATACGCTTCGAGGTCCAGGACACGGGCATAGGCATGTCCCAGGCCGTGCGGGACCGCCTCTTCACCGCCTTCTACCAGGGCGACGCGGCGGCCGCCCGGAAGGCCGGCGGAACGGGCCTCGGGCTCGCCATCTCGCGCAACCTCGTGGAGCTCATGGGGGGCGACATCGGCGTCCTCCCGAACGAGCCCTCGGGCTCGGTCTTCTGGTTCGAGATCCCCCTCGAGGCCCCCGCCTTCTCGAGCCCTCCCCAGCCCATCCAGGCCGCCTCGCGCGCGCGCCTCCTCGTGGTGGACGACCATCCGGGCGCGAGGACCTTCGCGGCGCGGAGCGCCCGGGCGGCGGGCTACCTCGTCTCCGAGGCCGCCTCCGGCGAGGAGGCCCTCATCGCGTTGCGCGATGCCGCTGCCCGCGGCGAGGCCTTCGACCTCTGCCTCATCGACCAGAACATGCCCCGGATGGACGGCTGGCGCCTCGCGAGCGAGATCACGGGCGACACGGCCATCAACGGCGTCCGCCTCGTCCTCATGGTGCCGGAAGGCACGATGGGCGGCGACACGAAGATGAAGCTCCTCCGCTGGTTCAACGCCTACGTCTCCAAGCCCCTGAGGCCGGCCATCCTCCTCGAGACCCTCGGCAAGGCCGTTTCCTCCGACGTCGACCTCGAGGGCGCGGAGGCGGCGGGCGGCGGGAAGCCGCGCGGCGAGGAGAGGCCCGAGACCTTCCCCTGCCGGCTCCTCCTCGCGGAGGACCACGAGGTGAACCGCGAGCTCTTCACCCTCCTCCTCTCGAGGCTGGGCTGCTCGGTCTCGACCGCCCAGGACGGCCAGGAGGCCGTCGAGATGGCGACCGAGGCGATGCGCCAGGGCCATTCCTTCGACATCGTCCTCATGGACATCTTCATGCCCCGCATGAACGGCTACGAGGCCTCGGGCGCCTTGCGCAGGAACGGCTACCTCGGGCCCATCATCGCCGTGACAGCGAGCGCCCTCAAGGGCGAGCGCGAGAAGTGCATCTCGGTGGGGATGAGCGACGTCCTCATCAAGCCCTTCGAGAAGAACGACCTCCGCAGGATACTCAGGGCCTGGCTGCCGGGAGCCGCGGGGGAAGCG
>Ga0209099_1002631_pt1 | contig 15489 bp, 12 predicted proteins | sample AD_JPNHW2_MetaG_FD_184430 | JGI IMG/M metagenome (GOLD analysis project Ga0209099, IMG submission 184430) | Active sludge microbial communities of municipal wastewater-treating anaerobic digesters from Japan - AD_JPNHW2_MetaG (SPAdes) (version 2) | ecosystem: Engineered > Bioreactor > Anaerobic... | reverse complement strand
ATACCGGCAAGATACCAGAAATTCATTTTTAAATTGAGCTTGAAATCAAAAGACCTTATTCCAAGAAGCCCCTGATCAAAATTAAAATCCGATGCAAAATCCATTTTACCGGTCAGTACAAAAGAGAAGTATCTCTGGAAATCACTTTTTCTTCCGCTTCCGTAGGCAAGTTCAAGTCCAAGATCAAGTCCTATTATAAAAGCTTTATCGTATGTTGCTCCCACAGGGATCGCCATCAGACCGTGAACATCCCAGTTGCCGCTGCTCTTATAACTGTAATTGTAATTGCTGTATGAATAATTTGAAGTTGAAGCTGGTGGCGGAGCGGCAACAACTTCTTTTTTAAGAACTGCTGCAATAACCTTAACTTCACCTTCAGAGAGTGAAAGGTCCTGTCTGAACTCACCTACATCAGCTTTCACATAGACATTTCCACTGCACAAAGGAACTTTCCATGTTCTGGGAGACTTTCCGACAGAGTTTCCGTCAACAAAGACTTCTGCTTCAAGATCATTATCCTGTTCATCCTTAGCAGTTACCTTAATTGCAGCCTCTCTGGGTTTCATGTTGTATGTGAGAACTTTTTCTTCACCTCTTTTTATTTCGAACTTTTCACTTTCGTTGTAGTGACATTTATTTTTGATATCCAGCTGATGTCCGCCGGTAGCAATGTCAAACCTTGCGATTGGAGTTTTTCCCATATCTTTTCCGTCAAGCTCGACTTCCATTCCTTCGGGCACAGAATTGATTGTGATCCATCCGAAATTCGGTTCAAGTGTAACATTTATCGCATCGCCCTGTTTGATATCATATTCTTTTTCATGAGAAACATACTTCTCCTTCTGTATGGAGATCGCATGTTTCCCGAAAGAAACCATTTTTGAACAGGGGGTTTTAGGACAGAGAATATTGCCGTCAACAACAACAAAAGCTTCTTCCGGAGTAGTGATAAACTTCACAATTGTTCCATCTTCCGCTTCAAGACTCATATTTATTCCCTGTTCTGATGTCCTGCCAGCCTGGAAAGATTTCTTCTTGCCACCGAAATCCATCGCACCTATCGTTTCAAAAAGTCCCTGCTGTGAACAGTTGAAATTCTGTGTCCACGCAAAAACACCGGCTCTTTTCTCAACATCAAATTTCTTTATGCTGATCTCGCAGGTTCCTTCATAAAGTTTTTTAACTTCAGGATTGATAAGAAAGTTCGCCTGTAACTGTGCCGTAAGCGATATCTGACATTTTTCATCGACACATTCTTTTCTCGAACCGGCAGCAGTGTCGTCTATTGCCTGTTCAAGTGCGGAATCTCTGTCAGCTTTCGGGATCATCCAGTAAATGTTTGTGCTTTGCATTTTTGTGAAAATGTAGTCTGTTATTTTGATCCTTGTTGCTTCATCAAAAATTTTCTCTTTGTCCTGAATATCCATTACTGCGATCCTGTCCTTTTCCTCTGATATGAGAATCCCGGAAAAGGCGATTGAAAACGCAATAACGATAAAGATTTTTTTTAACACCCTGTCCCCCTACTATTTTAATTTCTTGAAATATTCAATTATCTCTTTGTGATTATTGGATTTTTTTATTATTTTGAAATCTGAATCAAGAAGAAAAACCATCGGAACTTCAACTATTGTGGTCTCTTTTTCTGTTTTTGAAACACCGAATTTGTCTCCTACTGCATAAAAAAGATCATACATTACAGGAAAACTCACTTTAATGGTTGTTGTGAAATATTCTTTTACAAGCGGTTTTTCATCTTTTGCTTTCATTTTATCGGAAGGAAGTGCCACCAGAACCATTTCAATCCCTTTTTTCTGCATTTCCGGATATTCCTTTTCCCAGTCAGGAAGAGCTTTTTTACATGGTTCACATACAATACTGAAAAAATCAATAACAAAATATTTGGCTTTTGTTTTGTCTTTAAAATCTTTCATATTAAAGAAATTACCGTTCAGATCGTAACTGATGAACTTGTAATTCTTGTCATCCGCTGTTACAGCAAAAAACATGAAAAAAATCATGCCGAATAGAAAAAACTTCCTCATGAGTCCACCCCCCTTATTGTTTACTCATCATGTTCTGTATCAACTTCTTGAAACCCTTCTTAATAGCTTCGTCCGGTGTAAATTCGCCCCACTTCAACTCTTCTGTGACCGTTGCAAGCTCTCTCTGCTCAACAAGGGAAAGCTGTCTCAAAGTTATCTTCACTCTTGTGTAAAAAGCATTTTTCATTTGGACAGGTTCTTCGAATTCAGCTATAACAACAAGAAAATACGCACTATTTGAAACGGCCGCAATTTCTTCCACAGTCGAAGAAGTACTTATTGTGGAAGGATTTCCAGCTATTTTCAACCCTTTTGACTGAGCCCACTGCCTCGCAAAATCTGCAAGTATCGTTTCATACGCAGGATTTGAAACAACAACTGCAAAACCGGTGATCCCTTTTATCTCTTTATCAATCCTTGCAACTTCTGACATTGGGATCGATATCTGGACAAAACCCGAGAAACCGTCTTTTTTCTTCTCGACGAACACATTGGTTTTGTTGAACTTATTTACTTTGACAGGTGCTCCTGTTATTGTGTTCTTGCTTTTGATCGAATAGTTGTAAACACCGTCTGTCTCAGATTCCACATCTTCCATCTGAGCTGAAACTGAAACTCCGAAATAAAGATTCAGATCTGCAAGTGCATTTATAAAAGCAGAATTCTCAGCTTCTTTTTCTGTTGGTTTGCCATCAGATTTTCCAACTAATATCAATGAGTTGTTGAATGTGGCATTACCGATCTGCTCAGCCCATTTCGGCTTTGAAGGAGCAGGAACAGTGCCGCAACTTAAAAGAATTACCATAGAAACAGCAATGACAATAATTTTCTGAACACCTGAGTTTTTCACAGTATCTCACCTCAAAAACAAAATAATATCGGTAATTACAGTAAATTATGAAAAAATTCAAGTTTTTGGAATACAAATATGTGAAAATTATGGAGAAATAAAAAGGGAGATATTATTCTTCGACTTTAGCTTTGAGAGTGTGCCAGATCATGGTTTTTCATGTCTTCACTTCTTCCATTCCGGTACTTTCGGATTTTGAGTATTCGGAGTGTAATCACTGTAGGGACATCTGTCGGGATTATGATCACAGTAACTATGAAAGCATATCTCCGATAAATGGTGCAATGGCTTTATATGTTTTTTCAACCGGACTGTAAATCATCACTTTTGACTTTGTTGTGTAGCTTTTTATTCCCTGATTTACATTCATTAGTTTTATTCCGACCTTTCCGTCACTTATATCAAAATGCTTGATCGCTCCAGCTGTAGAATCTGTCGCCCATGTCCCATGTTCTGTCCGTGTGGACAGGATCACATCGCATTCATTCGTTTGATATTGCCTGATAAAAAGAGTAAACACAAAAATTAATGAAGACCTGGCTTAGCCAAGAAGTTCTCTGATGTTTTCAACGGCATATAGCGGAATGACTTTGATATTCTGATAAGTGCTGAACTGCTCACCGGCGATCCTTATTCCGGTTTTAAGATCCCGTTCTTTTAAAAAGAGTTGCAGGCTTTGCATACTTCCCCTTTTTGATGCCTTAACTTCGATCGGGAACACTCTGCCATTGTGTTCTATTACATAATCAACCTCGGCATTACTGCCTTTTTCTTCTCTCTGCCAGTAAAAACTGTCCGGTTTTATATGACTTGGAAATGTCTGCAGTAACATAAGTCCCGCAAATATTTCCGCAATTGCTCCTTTGTTTACGAGCTCAATATCATCAGCCACAAGATAAGCTGGAATATCAAGCCCCATCAATCTCTGATAAACACCCGTATCAAACGGAAGAACTTTGAATTTATTGGGTTTTATCTGTGCTTTTAGCGGAATGCCCCGGCATGACGAATGAAAAACTTTCAGTGCAAGCCCGGCTTTCGTCAAAAGATCGAGCGCAGTTGAAAAACCGGTTGTAGAACCTTCTCCGACAGCATTATAAATAAACTTAGATCCAGCTTGAAAGGCTAAAGAATTAAAAGTCGCATCAATTTTTTCGGTTGCGACTCTTGTTTTATATTTGGCAAAATCATCTCTGAAAGTGAGTATGAGTTCATCGATCATTCTTTGCGAAACCAAGGCATCACCTGTACGGGAATAATTATCAATAACCTCCGGGAGTCCACCGAGAATCATATAAGTTCTCAGAAGTTTCATTGCCTTGTTGTGAAGAGGCTGTGCCAACGGGTTTCCAAAACCGGCATTTTGTATCGCGGTTCTTAAAAGTCTGTTATCCGTTGCATCAAGAAATTCAAAAAAAGTGACAGGATACATAAAAATGGAAGAAATCCTTCCGACACCGAAAGATGGAATCTCCGATAAGGTAAATTCCAGAAGAGATCCTGCTGCTATCACAGCGAGATCCGGCATCTTTTCATAAAAAAAACGAATCGACCTTAATGCATCCGGACAGGATTGAATTTCATCAAGAAATAAAAGCGTTTTTCCGGGAACAATAGATTGACCAGTATATTGAGCAAGCTGTTCGACAATGTTTTGAGGAGTGAGGGATGAACTGAAAAAAACAGCCACTTCACGATTTTCCTCAAAGTTGATTTCAACAAAATTGTCAAATTCTTTCCCGAGCATTCTGACAGCATAAGTTTTACCGACCTGTCTTGCACCCCTTAAAAGAAGCGGTTTTCTTGTTTTCTGAACGGCCCAGTCCTTAAGTTTTGAATATACTTTTCTTTCCATGTATTCCTCACGAATAATTTCAAAAAGTTATACCATCTTCTTGATAAAAGTCAAGGCGTATCAGATGCTCATCCTAAGAAATTCCAAGGCGTATCAGATTCTCATCTTGAAGAAAGACGATGCGTAATGTTCAAAATTGAAGGAGTTGGAAAAATTCTAAGATCTTTTCACGCTCCGAAGTTTTCGAGATCCGGCTGCTAATAGACACATTTTTTCGCCTTTCAAATTTCAGGTTGTTTAAAATTATCGACTGAGTGTCAAGGAAAAAACAGGTGGTTTAGAGAAATTTCTTTGATTCTATTCTTCGACTTTAGCTTTGAGAGTGTGCCAGATCATATATCCGCAAAGTGCACCGAACATTACCATTCCAAGCCACTGTGCACCGTTTGATTCGAACCATTCCACATTGACAAAATTGAAGCCTGCAAAACGGATAACTGCCGCAAGAACACCCATCAGTGCACCGCCTGCAATAAAGCCGGAAGCAATAAGAGTTCCCTGCTCGTTCCTTGCATTGTTGAGTTTTTCATCTTTTGAACGGGTGGTGACGAAATGGGAAATAAGTCCGCCGACAAGTATCGGGGTATTGAGATCCTGCGGAATGAACATACCAAGCGAGAAAGCAAGTGTCGGAACTCCGATCATTGTAAGGATCAGTGCCAGAGCGGCTCCTGCTCCGTAAAGTGCCCACGGTGCTGCCTGTCCGCTCATCATAGGTTCAATAACTGCCGCCATTGCATTTGCCTGAGGTGCAACGAGAGCATTGTCACCGGTAAAACCGTAAGTCTTGTTAAGTATCATTATGACACCGCCGACTGTAGCCGCTGAGACAAATACTCCGAGGAATTTCCATGTTTCCTGTTTATATGGACTTGTTCCCAGCCAGTAACCGATCTTGAGGTCGGTAATGAATCCGCCTGCTGTTGAAAGAGCGGTACATACAACTCCGCCGATAACAAGAGCCGCTACCATTCCGGAAGTGCCTGAAAGACCTACAGAAACCATGATTAGAGATGCAATGATCAGAGTCATCAGAGTCATTCCGGAAACAGGGTTTGTTCCGACGATAGCGATAGCATTTGCCGCAACGGTTGTAAAAAGAAATGCGATTATCATAACTATTGCAAGACCGACAAGAGCATGAGTAAGGTTGTGAACTACGCCGAACTGGAAAAATACGAAAATAAGTATTGTCGAAACTATCGCACCTATTGCTATTATTTTCATAGGAAGATCACGCTGAGTTCTGACATCTATCTTTTTCACACCGCTTTTTCCTGTGAGTTCGTTCGCTGCAAGTCCGAAAGCCTGCTTAATGATGTTTCTCGAACGGTAGATCCCGATCATGCCTGACATTGCGATACCGCCGATACCGATAGGACGGACATAATTTCTGAATATTTCTTCTGCTGACATCTGACCTATAGTTTTTACGATGTTGGCTCCGACCGGAATGGTCATGCCGTCACCAAAATATGCAATAACCGGAAGTATTACAAACCAGCCTACGAAAGAACCGGCACAGATAATAGCCGCATATTTGAGACCGACGATATAACCGAGTCCCATTACAGCCGCACCGGTATTGAGTTTCAGCACAAGTTTAGATTTGTCTGCAAGATTGACACCTGCTTCAACCACTCTTGAAGAAACTGTTTCCGCCCATGCGCCGAATGTTGCAATAGCAAAATCATAGAAACCGCCGATGAGTCCGGCGATGAGCAGTATCTTAGCCTGATTTCCACCCTTTTCACCGCTTACAAGGACCTGGGTTGTCGCTGTAGCTTCAGGAAAAGGATAATTGCCGTGCATATCAGCAACAAAATATTTGCGGAAAGGTATAAGGAACAGAATTCCAAGGAATCCGCCAAAAAGCGATGAAAGGAATATCTGCATGAAATTCACTTGAATTTCCGGATACTTAGCCTGAAGGATATAAAGAGCAGGAAGTGTGAAAATAGCTCCGGCAACGATAACGCCTGAGCATGCACCGATCGACTGGATAATGACATTTTCGCCAAGTGCGTTCTTTCTTTTTGCCACAGTGGAAACACCGACTGCAATGATGGCAATGGGAATTGCGGCTTCAAAGACCTGACCGATCTTGAGTCCAAGATATGCGGCAGCGGCAGAAAATACCACAGCCATGACAAGACCCCATACGACCGACCATACAGTAACTTCAGGATAATTCTTCTGGGCAGACATTATCGGTTCATAAATCTCGCCTTCTTTCAAAGGTCTGTAGGCATTCTCAGGAATGCCTTTCACTTTTTCGGGCATCTGATGTGACATGACTTCTCCATAAACTGTGTTAAAAACAGAAGTAATCTAAGAGAAAAGAAAGATGATGTCAATAATATATCTCTATCCAGTTGATTAAGGAAAGCGAACGGATATAATGCACCGGAAATGTTTTATGAATTTATAATTCCGGGAGAAATATATGCTTCTTTCTGAAATTACATGGCTCAAAGCGGAGGAATATTTCAGAGAATCGGATATTGTGATAATTCCGGTCGGGAGTATCGGTAATTCTCAACTGGTGGCTCAATGTATGGGAAATAAATGAAAAATGGAAAGGAGGTCACGGCGGTGCGGAGGAAACTGCGGCTGTGATGGCTGTAAACCCTGAACTCGTGGATGGAAGATACATTGATCTGCCCCTTGAACTTAAAGACATTTCAGAGAACATCAAAAGCACCGGATTCAACACTGTAAAGTTCAGTAACATCACTCTGACAGTGCCGAGAATGATCAGCCATGTTACTGATAACGGGTGGATTGGACCGGATCATCCTGAACATGCCACAAAGGAATGGGGTGACGAAATGCTCAATTCGTTCGCTGATTTCATGATTTCATTTCTGAACGAATTTGAAAAGGTGGAACTTAAGGAGATATAAGATGAAAAAGAACAGCACTATCGAAATGATAAAGACTCTGAGTAATGCAAACGGAATATCAGGATTTGAAGATGAAGTGCTTGAAATTATCAGGCAGGAACTTCCGGATACAGTCACTGTCACTGAAGATTCATTAAGAAATCTGTATGTTTACATGCAAAACACTAAAAAAGGAATGCCGGTTGTAATGCTTGACGCACATACCGATGAAGTGGGTTTCATGGTAAAAGCAGTGAGACCTGACGGAATGCTCGAATTTATAATGATGGGCGGCTGGGTGGCCCACAATATTCCTGCTCATCCTGTCAGAGTAAGAAACCGTGACGGGATCTACATTCCCGGAGTGATCGCAGCCAAACCGCCCCACTTTATGACTGAAGCCGAAAAGAAAACTCCGCCGGACATTTCGCAGATGGTGATAGATGTGGGAGCATCCAGCGCTGAAGAGATAAAAAACGATTACAGAATTGACATTGCCGCTCCTGTAGTGCCTGCTGTTGAATGCATTTATGATGAAAAGCACGGCATACTTACCGGAAAGGCGTTCGATGACAGGCTCGGATGCGCAGCTGCACTGTTTACTTTAAAGGAAGTTTATAAAAAGGCGTTGAAAGTGAACGCTGTGTGGGCTTTTTCAGCTCAGGAAGAGGTAGGCACAAGAGGTGCGGCAGTCACAGCGAACAGGATAAAGCCCGACATAGCGATAGTTTTCGAAGGCTGTCCCGCCGATGACACAGTAGTTCCTGCATATCAGGCCCAGACCGTCCTCAAAAAAGGTCCGATGCTCAGACACATTGATTCAAGGATGATAACCAATCCCCGATTTCAGAAATATGCTCTGGAGATCGCGGAAAAATTCAATATTCCAGTTCAGACAGCGGTAAGATCGGCAGGTTCCACAGACGGCGCACCTATTCATCTTTCAAACAATGGTGTTCCTGTTATAGTCATAGGAATTCCGGTAAGATATGCCCACTCACACTACGGAATATCGGCATATTCCGACTTTGAGAACAGCGTAAAACTCGCTACAGCCATCCTCACAAATATCACAAAAGATATCATTACAGAATTCTGAACAGAATATCCGTGACCTGCTCCTTGCAAAAACCACTGATTATTCTTTCATGAATAGATATCATAGGCCTCCACAAGATTCTTCGATACACCGTCGAAGGCCATGTCAACCCTTCTCCAGAGCGGAAGCATTGGTGAACCCAGAGGTTCTTTGCAGAAAAGTCTGAAGGAGTGATCTATAGATTCGGCAAACTGCTCCATTGTACAAAGTTCACTGTGGAGATCGAACTTTTCAAAACTGCTCATTTCCGTGAGCCCTTCATATATTGAAATATAACTTCTGGCATTTTTTACATAAGTGAGTTTCAAAGTTCTTATCATGTCTTTTGAAATGATTATTCCTCTTGATGAAAGGACAGTAAAAAAAGTCCTTGCGATATCAGATGCCATTTTACTCAGTCCGACTTCCATCTCATCACCGATCTCCTGATGCTTGTGGTCATATCGGTCCGCAATCTCTATTTGAGAAATTCTGCTGACAGGAGTCGTTCTGAATATCTCAGACAACATTCCTATCTCTATTCCCCAGTCCGAAGGATATCTCAATTCACTCGCTACAGAAAGGAACATTGCACACTCCCCGGAAAGCGGATATCTGAAATCACCCATGAATTCAATGAAATCAATATTTCCGAGAATATCTTTCAGAGCCCTGACAAAAGGCAGATGAAAAAGTCTTACCACTCTTCCGTTCAGCTTGTTGGAAAATCTCGGATAATATGCTTTGGAAAACAGATATTTCCTGTGGACTACAGGATAAAAAAGCCTCATGAGCATAGGTTTGTCGTAGGTCAGAATATCCGCATCGTGCAAAGCAACGACTGAAATTTCTTTTCGTGCAAGAACATAGCCCAAAGCACTCCAGACCGCCCTGCCCTTACCTCGAGGCCCCAGAGGAAGTCCGTTTTTATCGATCCCGCTTATTATTGACTGTACTTCAGGAGCATCATTATACAAAAGGACGACCTTGTCTTTCAGAGGTTCAACCAGTTTTCTTGCATGCAGATATTCTCCGTGCTCAGCCCTGTCAAGACTTATGTAGACCTTTTTAATAAAATCGGTTCTGGAAAGGACATCAATTATATGAGCCATCGCCGGAGATGCCATATCACGGTAAAGTGCCGGAATTATTACACCCATCGGATTGTCAGCACTTTCAGTCTTCAGGACTTTTTCCATTTTATCCAGATCCTCAGACCGGAGCATCGAAAATGTCGGAACGATGTTCTGATAAATGTCGCTCATGTTTCCTCCTTAAAAAATGCATCTTTTAATATTTCAATAGTCCTGTGCCATCCTTCAACCGTCGGAATTACAGCAGGGGGAAATTTTGTCATTAACGGTTTGATATTCCCCTTCTCATATATCACAAAAGGGTGTTCTACCGCTTCGAGCATGGATATATCGTTTTCACTGTTGCCGAATGCCAGTGTCGTTATCTGCTCTCCGCTGTATATTGATGCAATCTCGTCCTTTATCGCGGAAACCGCCTTCCCCTTCTCTGCCGACAGAGAAATCAGATGATGAAATCTGTCGCCTTTTACAATATGACATTCTTCCTTCAAAGCGGCATGCCTTAAATCTTCAAGAGATATGCCCTCTCTGAAAGTGAATACCACACTGAAATTCCTTTCGAGCATTGCTTTAACATCCTGAAGTCCTGTGAGAGCTTTTAACATTTCGGGGGGCATTTCATCCGTACTTACAATATTATCATCGAAAATGGTCTTAAGATTACTGAACTTTTTCTTTACATCACCTTCCATACCTCCAAGTCGTATAACTTTTCTGATATTTCCCAGTATAAGTTCAGTAAAGCTTCCGTTCTCAGCAGAAAAACCGTTTTTTATCCCTGTCTTTTCACATACCGCCCTCATTTCAGAAACAGTTTTGCTCGTCACAGGAATTACAAAATGCCCGTTTTCCTGCAAAAAAGCTATCACTTCAAGAGACCTTTGCGGACACTCATATGTCACAGGATCAAGCAGTGTACCGTCAAGATCTGTAAAAACTATCAGCCTGTTTTTCATCTGATATACCCTCTTCTTTTTTTAGCATCATCCCACTTATTCATCAGAAATCCTTTCATAGATCTGAAAAGCACAGCCTGACTGTCAAAGAACTTTTCGGCTTCATCATGATCTTTGTACTTAAGCTGTTTTATAAGAGATGCGACTCGGCAGTAATAAAGCGGTATCATCGTATCAAGCAGTTTAAACCTCTGGAGACGGGAAAGATGAAAAGCGCACGCATAGCTGTAAACTATCCTCACCCATGTCTCATCTTTCAAAAGCACCTGATCGTTATCGGCACAGCTGAGACTGACAAGTTCATCATAATCAGACCTTTCAAGTATTTTTTTCCATACACCTGAAAAATTGGTGAAACCTGTCTTGAAATATTCTATCAGCGCTTTTTCATTTATTTTAAAAGCCGGAGCCTCCATTCCGACAAACTCTCCGGTAACTGGAACAGCAGTACTTCCGTGATTATTCTTCCAGAAATCTTCATACTCTTCAAGCATCGAAAAGATTGTTCCGACAACCTGCCTGAACATTGAGCTGAGATCGCAGGAAGGATCTTTCTCACCGTGTATCTTGGCTCCGAGCCTTGTCTGACAGAGCTTGAACCTTCCGGCAATGGCGTTGACCGTCATCCAGATATCAATACCGAATCTTGCCACATCAGTGTCCCATACATCCTTTGAAAGATAGAATGCTGCCAGTTTTTTCGATACTGCAAAGTCACCGCCTATCGGCTGTCTGATGTCAGCTCCGAAAAGAGCTCTGGTCAAATTGTAGACTATCGTATTCGTTATCGTGCCGTCGAATTTGTAACGGTTGTAATCAGGCGTGACGAAATCCGAACCTGCAATGACCGGCTCTGCCAGATTTCTTATCCACTCGGGAGTTATCGACCTGAGATCGGAATCAACAAATATAACAGTTCCGGCGTTCAGGAACACACCTATCTCCAGCACTTCCCTTATCGCAGAACCTTTTCCGGGAACGCCTCTGTATATTGAAGTAATCTTGGATACCGAAGGATAATGAATTTCCGCCATTGAGGCCACTTCTCTAGTATCGTCTGTCGAACCTCCATCTGAAATGATTATAACCGATCTTTTTTCCGGAAAATATCTGTTAAGGCCTTCGGCAGCTTGGAGCATTACTTTTTCAACAGTGCTCTGACTGAAATAACAGGGAATTCCTACAATTATATCGGCGTGACCGATATCCTCGATAGATCTTCTTGTCGATTCTCTCACAGCTGACTGGAATTTTCTCTCCATAAGCGTTCTCCTTTTTTAATCTGTTCTCAACCTCGAAGTAATTCTTCCTGAAAAAAGTCAATAGTTTTCATTAACACCGCCTTTAAAATTAAAAACCGGCTAAATCAGAATCTTTTTTGTATTCAGCAAAAAAATTTTTTGTAACCATTTAACAAATGGTTTTTCATACTAACACACAAAAAACCTAAATTCAAGCGGTTTTACGATTTTTATAAATTTTAAACAGTCCAGCCGGAATTCTATATTACTTTCCTTGATCTTGACATGCTCTGTTTATGTTTTATTATCAGCCTGTGTGTTTTTATTTGGAGATATTCAATGAAAAAAACCTTTATTCTTATGATTCTCGTTATTCCGGCACTGTTCTTTTCCTGCACAAAAGATGAAGATACAATCCTCGATAATGAAAGCTTCCACGATGGAGAGGTATCCGCTGACAGCGATATATTGCCGGCTGACAGTGACACTGTGAAAAATGACAAGGAAAATCAGACTGACGATATTTCAGTACAGGATGATGACAGTGAAGAAACACCAGATGAAGGAAATCATTCTGTGACCTGTATCCCCGGAACCAGAGTCTGCAATCCTTCAGACAAATATTCAATTTACGAATGCAATGCGGAAGGTGACGGACTTAATGAAACTCCTGTCGAAACATGTGAAAACGGACTCGTGTGTTTTTTCGGAAAATGTGAATCGGAGGCTTGTGCGGCATCTGGAAGCAGTTATGAAGGATGCGAATTCTACACAGCAAAACTCTACAACGGCAGAAAGTCGGAACCTGTGACAGAGCATGACAGCTTTTCTGTCGCGATCGCAAATACACATCCGTCTCTTACTGCAACAATAAAACTGCTTAAAACCCTTCCGGACGGAACAGAAGCTCCGGTCAGTGAATTCGCCTACTGCTACAAAACCGTTGAAAATGACATTTTTGGCAATCCTTATGATGCGATGAAATGCGACAATAAAGATTCCGGCTTTGCCATCACCATTCCGCCAAAGGAAATAATACTTGTAACACCCAGAAAAGACGACAGAATGCTTATCGGGACTTCGGCAAGCTTCCTGAGCTATCATATTCAGAGCGATGTTCCTGTAACGATATACCAGTTCAACCCTTTTGAGAATCTTTCATCAAATGACGCATCTCTGCTCTTCCCGTCTAAAAAACTCGGAACAGATTACTATGTTTCAACTTATGAAGACCAGACTGGCGAAGGAAGCGACGGTCCGGGGTATTTCACGGTTATTGGTGCAAATGATGTCGATGTTGAGCTTGAAATCGTTCCGACCGTCGAAATAAAGGGCGGCAACGGTATTCCGGCTTCTTCGCCAGGCACACCTTTCAATGTCACAGTCAAAAAAGGTGAAGTATTGAATATTACGAGCGGAAATAATCTTGATGACCTTACCGGAACAAGAGTTCACTGCAAAGATCCGATTAAGAACTGTTCCCCTTTTGTAATTTTCGGAGGACATGGATGTGCAAACATTCCAAAAGACAGAGGATACTGCGATCATCTTGAACATCAGCTTCTGCCTGTCAACCGCTGGGGTCAGCGTTATGCTGTTGTAAAAACCAGACCCAGAGAGAAAGAACGGGATGTGGTGAGAATTGTGGCATCAGAAGACAATACGAGTGTGAAAATAAAGATCATGGATGACAATCAGGAATCAGGAAATGAAGTCAATGTCACTTTAAATAAAGGTCAATGGCACCAGTATGAGATCTATTATTTCTGGGGCGACGGTTTTGACCCCGGTTCATCTTTTATTGAAGCAGACAAGCCTGTTCAGGTTGTCCAGTACCTCAGCGGATCTGAAGATCAGAGCTTTGACTGCCGAGACACCACTACCGGCTCATCTCATGCAGGCTGTTACGGAGACCCGGCAATGTCGATAATCCCTCCGGTAGAACAGTATAAAAACGAATATTTTTTCTTTTCAAGCTCTGTTAAAGGGGAAGATGACGGAAATGAGAATTTTGTCCAGGTAGTTACCGATCAGGGTGTTTTTGTAACACTTGACGAAACCTCACCTTTACCGGTAAAACAGGGAACAGTTTACGGTTCTGATAAAGTATTCTACATTTTTGAGCTTGATGAAGATTTCATGAGACATCAGCTAAACTGCACAGGACCTTGCGGCATACTCATCTATGGCTGGGGAATGGATGTAAGTTATATGTATCCGGGCGGACTCGATCTTAAAGTTCTGAAATAAAATTCCAAACCACCATATTTTCTAATATACTCATCACGAATTTCAGAGAATTGAAAATGAACGAAGTTGCAGATAAATACAATAAGAATAATGAGTTGCCACAGAGCGAATCAATTCATAAAACAGAAAAAGCATGTACTTATGGCAACCTGAATTCTGTGGTCGGAGAAACTGCTGCATAAGTGAATTTATATTGATATAGAAATATTAAGCCCCTACCGTGCTTCCAAGGTGCTACGGTGCTTCCACAGGCTGTTAAGAAAACGACCGTATATCGCTAAAGCCGAATCCGTTTTTTTTTAAGATCTTTAAAATATTGAATGCTCATGCTTTAACCCCTTCAAAAAAGTGTTCTATTAACAGCAGCATTATACTTAGATGGAGGATTTTTAATAATTTCAGGTTTAAAAATCAGCACAAACTCACCATTTTCAGCAATACAAATGAATTGTTAATAAATCAGATAAGAAAAAGAAGCAATACAATTATAGCAATAACAATAATAATGATCCACATTGTTCTATGTGCTTTACTAATTGCAGTAGATTTTATGTCTGCTGTTTTCTCTTTTGGATGTTCAAAAGACCATTCTTTCATTATAGTTTTTGCTTTTTCTTCTGTAAGTTCTTTAATAGATTGCCTTATATTCCTTGAACTGTCATTAATCAAAGGTTCTGTTTTAAATCTTTCAGGTAGACTGTAAATAAAACTGAATTTTTCTAAACCAACAAAATCAACACCATTTGTGTTTTGAAGCAACGCTTTCTTTTCGGAAAGTGTGTCAATGTCTTTCAATGCAGACTTCACATAATCTTCAAGCTTTAATTTATTCTCATTATCTACAGCAATCATTTTTTCTATTAAACTCTTATATTTATGAGTGTATTCCAAAATGTAATCTTCAAGAGCTTTAAGGTTTAATTCTGCCATTTTGTTAAGTTTGGATTTTAACACTTTGCCAATTGCATCTATTTGAGGATTTATGTAGCCTGGCACTGCATCTATATATTTTTGTTTCCTTTTATCAATACTTACAAACATATCACCTAAAAATGCTCCCAAAAGAGCTCCCGCTACTGTCCCAAATCCCGGGAAAATAAGTGTTCCTAAAAAAGCTCCGACACCAGCGCCACCACCAATAGCCATGTTTTCAGTATTGTTTATACCTTTAGAAACTTCCTTTATTGATGCATCAGCATTGATAGATTCAAACTTCATTGATCCAACCTTAACAG
>Ga0209099_1002628_pt1 | contig 15509 bp, 13 predicted proteins | sample AD_JPNHW2_MetaG_FD_184430 | JGI IMG/M metagenome (GOLD analysis project Ga0209099, IMG submission 184430) | Active sludge microbial communities of municipal wastewater-treating anaerobic digesters from Japan - AD_JPNHW2_MetaG (SPAdes) (version 2) | ecosystem: Engineered > Bioreactor > Anaerobic... | reverse complement strand
GCGTCCGTGAGGTCGGGCTTCCGCTCGCGCATCGTCGAAAGGTATTCCTTCCGCATTTCGGGCGTGCAGAAGGAGACGCCGCTCGAACGGTCATAGAAGGCGATGACGTCGCGGTTGCCGAAGAGGACCTCGGAGACGTACTCCTGGATCTTCACGAATATGAACTCTCCCTCGTTCATCTTGTGGGGGAGGAAGTCGCGGATGTTGCCATGGACCACGTAGAGGTTGGCCGTTTTGGAGCAATACTTATACGAGAGTTCCTGCGCCCATGAAGGCAGGATCTTTATGAAGGGCAGGTTCTTGAGTATGAGTTGTTCTTTCACGCGTAAGATAGTATCGCGCCACTGGCCTGCGGTCAACGAAAAGCCCGGGGTCTGACCCCAAGGTCCGGCGCGCGCGCCCGCGGCAGGGTCTGACCCCGGGCCGCGGGCAGGCCGTGACCGATTGCGAAGTCCGGCTTCAGCTCGCCCAGTGCGAAAGTATGGTGAGATAGCGGTCCCTGACCTCGCGAACCACGTCCTCCCAGGTCCTGCAGAGGGTTCGCTGGGCGCCGTAGCCCGCTTTCTCGAGGAGGCTGCGATCCTTGAGGACCGACACGATGCGCTCCGAGTAGCTCTCTACCGAGTTGGCCGACAGGAAGCCGTTCTCGCCGTCCCTGATGATCTCGGCCGCAGTGGCTCCCTCGATGAGGATTCCCGGGGTCCTGAAGGCCGCGGCCTCGCGCACGACGAGGGGAGCGTTGTCGTAGATAGAAGGGAAGAGGAAAAGATCGGCGCGGGCGTAGATCGACTTGAGGACCTCACGGTTGTAGACGACGTCATGGAAAATGACCTTGTCGCGTATGCCGAGGCTCTTTGCGAGATCCATGAGCTGCTGCTTCGCGTAGCCCTGGCCGACGAAGACCATGCGGAAGTCCGGCACGGCATCCATGGCCGCGGGGAGGGACTTCATGAGGAACTCGAGGTTCTTCTCGAGGATGTGCTGGCCCACGAAGAGGCCCACGGGCATGCCCTCGGGGATGCCGAGCTCCTTGAGGCCCGCCGCGTAATAGGGTTCGATGTTCGCGGGAGGACGGAGATCGATACCGTTCTCGACGACCTCGTAAGGACCCTTGTAGCCGTATTCGCGCAAGGTCTTGGCCACGGATTCCTGGGGCACCCACACGTGGTCCACCGAATAGTAGAAATCGACGATGCGCTTGATCTGCTTGTCCACGAGGGGCTTAATGGGCACGACGCGGGCAAAGTCGTCGCGGTATTTCGAATGGAAGGTCGCGATGATGGGAATGCGCCTTTCCTTGGCCACCCGGTAGGCCATCTGCCCCGCGCTGAAAGGCGAGTGGGCATGGACGAGGGAGAAGTTGCGCTTCTTCAGGGCCACCTGGAGCTTGACATCGATTTCCGGTATGCCGACGCGGTAGGGCGGACGCACTACGGTGGGGAGGGAGAGGAAGCGGATGACCGGGAAGGGCTCTTCGTCGATGTGGCGGGGAACGAAAGGCGTGATGACATAGGTCGGCCCCATCGTCCTGTTCAGCCAGTACGCGTAATTCCGGACGGTGAGCGTGACGCCGTCCATGATGGGGACGTAGCCATCATTGAAAAGGCCTATGGTGACGTCTTTCATAAGGCTAAAGGATACTGAAGGAACATAGGCGAGTCAACGAAGCGCCGGGACGCTCCTTTGCGCCTTCGCCGGGCTTGCATACCGCGGCCCTCCTGCTATAGTGAAGGCGATCGGAGGAGCGATGGCAGGCAACGCTATCTACGGGGATCTCTCGCGTATCTTCCCGAGGGTGAGGATTGAGCTCAAGAAGGGCATAGAGCGCATTTCCGAGGGACTCGAGCGCATGCCCGATTCCGATGAGGACAATATCCACTACCTCAACCAGTACGTGGAACTCCGCGGAAGCCGCAGGGATGTCGAGGGCGGGAGCGTCTACTCGATCAGGCTCACGAACGTGAACCGGCACTCGATCCGCCTCACCCGGCTGCGCTTCCCCGCCGAGAACGGCCTTGGCGACTTCCTCTCCGGCGTCGATCCCCGCCGCGTCTCCTTCCTCAGGAACGGCTACCAGTCCTGGTCCACCGCGAGGAGCTACCGCTTCTCGGAAAAACCCTTGAGGCCGCGTTTCAAGCTCGTGTCCCTCGTCACGTCGAACATGGCCAACCTCCCCTCGAACACGCCCGGCATGCTTTCCTCGGAAATGTATTCGATCGTGGAGGACCTCGAATCCGGTCGTTCCTGGCTCGTGGGCCAGCTCGCGCCTTTCGACCAGTTCTTCTACGTCATCCTCAACGTGTCCCCGCGCGGCGAGGGAAGCTTCGTCGAGCTCATCTACGATTTCGGGCGCCAGATGATAGAACCCGGCAAGAGCATCGAACTCGACGGGATAGCCTTCCTCCAGGGCTCCCGCCCCGTGGTCGAGCAGGCCTACTTCATGGGCATCCGCGACGCCGTCGGCTATCGGCAACCGGAGCGCAACCTCAAGGGCTGGTGCTCCTGGTACCAGTACTATGACCGCATCAGCCCCGAGATCCTCTACCGCAACCTGGAGGAGCTCAAGGGCCGCGGACTCGACATGGACTTCTTCCAGATCGACGACGGCTACCAGTCGGCCGTGGGCGACTGGCTCTCGGAGCGTCCGGCCTTCGACGGCCGCATGAAGGAGCTCGCGGACGCCGTCCGCTCGGCGGGGATGCGGCCCGGCATCTGGCTCGCTCCCTTCTCGGCCTCGGGCCGGTCGGAACTCGCGCGCGTGCATCCCGAGTACGTCCTCAAGGACGAGCGCGGGAACCGCCTCAAGGCGGGCTTCAACCCCATCTGGCGCGGCTTCTACTACGGCCTCGACGTGACACATCCGCGTTGTGCGGAATATGTCCGCGAGGTCGTCGATACCATGGTCCACGACTGGGGCTTCGAGTACCTCAAGTGCGACTTCCTCTTCTCGGCCTGCCTCCGCGGCGCGGCCCACCACGAGCTCGGCCTCTCGCGGGCCCAGGTGCTCAAATCGGGCATGCGCCTCGTGCGGGACGCGGCCGGTCCCGACGCCGTCATCATCGGCTGCGGCATGCCGCTCTCTGCGGGCATCGGCCTCGTGGACGCGATGCGCGTCGGGCCGGACACCGGCGACTTCTGGATCCAGCGCTCGTGGAAGCTTCTCAGGACGGGCTGCATGGTTGGCGCCCGCAATTCCATGCGAAACTTCATGGTGAGGAGCACCATGCACCGTCGTCTCTGGCTCAACGACCCTGACTGCATCATGATTCGCGACCACGGCACGCGTCTCGGCCCTGCGGAACGGCAGGCCCAGATGGATGCCATCGCGCTTTCGGGCGGCATCCTCATGTACTCGGACGACTTCGCTGCCCTGGGGCCGAAGGCATACGAGGATCTTGCCTTCATCGAGGGCATATCGGATGCCTGCTTCGACGGGCGGGCCATAGCCATCGACCTCATGGAGCGGGAGATGCCCGAGATCTACTACAACACCGCGGGCTACCTCGGGCTCTTCAACTTCCAGGGGAGGAGGGCGCGGCGACGCTTCGACCTCTCGAGGCTCCTGCCCTACGAACCCGGGCTCACGTCCCTCGTGGACGTCCGCAACGGACAGGTCCTCCTGCTCGGTTCCGATGCGGAAATCGAGCTTGAGCTCGATCGTCACGGATCGCGTCTCTTCAGGCTGGAGAGGCGGGTGGACTGACTGCCTGGCAGCCTGTTGGGCTTGCCGTGCTTGCCTCGAAAGGCTCCAGGGTGGTATACTCCCCCTACACTTCCTTTCAAGTGAGGTATTCCATGGCCTACAAGGTCACTGATGCGTGCGTGAATTGCGGAGCCTGCGAGTCCGAGTGCCCCGTCCAGGCTATTTCCGAGAAGAACGGTGCCCGCTGGATCGATCCTTCCAAGTGCATTGATTGCGGCACCTGCGCCGCGACCTGCCCGACCGAAGCCATCGTCGCCGGCTGATCGCTTCTGACGGGCGTTGCGGGCCGGACCCGTTTCGCCTTGTCGAAGCAGAAGACCGCCCCTCGTCGGGCGGTCTTTTCATATTTTCATCTCTCGCTTTCCTATCATGTTTCTTTTCGTTATCATTAGGGAAAATATCGGGATTCCGGGGAGCTCGCCATGGATACTTGCAGCGATGTTGGCCTTGTATGGCTATCCGCATCGGCACGGAGACTTGCGCTCGGCATGCTCAGGCAGGGCATCCGCCTGTCGGTCCTTGGCGGAGCCGCAGGGCTTGGCCGTTCCCCGGATCCGGCAGAAGGATCTTCCGCCGGTCCTGTCACGTTGGGCGACCTCGCCGTTGCCTCGGGAAATGAGGCAATGGAAGGTTCCGGATATCCCTTATTTGCGTCGAGCGCGGAAGAGCTGATTGCCGGACTGTCGCGGCCTCGCCGGGTGATCCTGTCATCGCCGCCGGACGGTCCGTCGGACGAGCTCATCTCCTGGATCGCGGGAAGGCTCGACAGGGACGACATTCTCGTGGACTGTCTCGACTCCCCCTGGCGCGATTCGGCGCGGAGCGCATCGATCTGCTCGGCGCAAGGGATCCATTACCTCGAGTTGGCATTCATAGGAGAGCCGGGGGGCTCCGATGAGGGACTCTCCATGCTGGCCGGAGGCGACGAGGACGCCTGGCGTGTCATCGGTCCGATGCTCTCGGATACTGCCGCGCGCATGGCCGATGGCAGCCCGTGCGCAGCCTTCCTCGGGCCTGCGGGCGTCTCCAGGTTCGTGAGGATGGTCCACAATTCCCTGGCCGGCGCCGATGCCGAATTCGTCGCCGAGACCTACCACCTCCTCAGGTCCTCGCTCAGGATGAGCCATGACGAGATGCGCATGGTCTTTTCGGACTGGAACCGTACCGAGCTCGCGAGCTACATCCTCGGCATCACCGCTGACGTCCTCGGCGTGCGCGACGAGGACGGAGAAGCCCTTGTCGAGAAGGTCCTCGACAGCGCCGGCCAGGATCTCGCCGGCCTCCAGGCCGCGCAAGCCGCCCTCGAACTCGGATGCCCGGCCGGCCTCTTCGCCGACGCGGCCTTCGCCCGCAACCTCTCGACCCTGAAGGACGAAAGGGTAGGCGCGAGCGCGGTGCTCGGCAGCGCCAAGGCGGCAGCGACAGGCGAACGCCAGGCCATGATAGAGGACCTTCGTCGTGCCCTCCTCGCCGCAAGGATCATCGGTTATTCGGAAGGCTTTGCCCTTCTCCGTCGCGCTTCCGAGGCCTATGGCTGGTCGCTCGACCTCGGCCGTATAGCCCTCGCCTGGCGGGAGGGCTGTTTCGTGAGCGCCTCCATCCTCGATACCGTTGCGGAGGCCTACAAGCGGGAAAACGGACTCGCCTCGCTTCTCCTCGACAGCCGCCTCAAGTCGGCCCTCGACGCCTCGTTGCCTGCACTCCGGAAGACCGCAGCCAGGGCTATCGAACAGGGCATCCCGGTCCCCGGCTTCGCGTCCGCAGTCTCGTTTTTCGATGGCTACCGGAGCACTTGGTTGCCCGCCAGCCTCATTGCGGCCATCAAGGACAGGGCGGCTTCCTCGGGGTATGAAAGGATCGATCGGCCCAGGGGAGAGAGCTTCCATAGCGACTGGAAGTGACCGTCGGAGCTCTTGGCGCTGTAAGCAGGGGATCGGTTAACGTTTTTTTCGCATTTTCGGTACGAAATCCGCAAAAAAACGCGGAATTCAGGTTGAAGATCCGTACTTTTTCTGCAAAGCATGTCATTATATAGCCTAGGCAGAGTAGCTCGCAGGGCAGCCGAAAGGCCGTCCATTGGAAAGGACAGTTACCCGAAAGGGAAGACGATACCAGACCACCGCTACAAGTCGCTTCTTTCCCCCGGAGACGGCATGCTGCCTTGCAGGGGAAGCGCTTATCATGGATAAGCAAACAAAGAGACCCGGCCTTGAGCCGGGCGAAGGAAGTCCCACATGGGCAAGAAACTTTACGTCGGAAATCTCAGCTATGGCACCGTCGAGGACGGACTCAGGTCCGCCTTCCAGGCCTTTGGCAATGTCGTCTCCGCCAAGATCATCACCGACCGCGATTCCGGCCAGTCCAAGGGTTTCGGCTTTGTCGAGTTCGGCAGCGATGACGAGGCGCACGCCGCCATCGATGGCATGAACGGCCAGAACCTCGACGGCCGCGCCATCAGGGTCAACGAGGCGATGGACAAGCCCCGCCGCGACGACAACCGCTGGTAATTCCGGCAAACGGAGCGGGATGGCGGCCTTCGCTGTCGTCCCTGCTCCGCATGAAAGCGCCCCGCGTCATGCGGGGCGTTTTTTTATGCCTTGCCCGATTTTTCGAGATAATACTCGAAGTTGCCCTCATAGGTTGCCAGGGCGCCGCGGTCGATCTCGAATACCCGGCTTGCCAGGCTTCGGAGGAAGTAGCGGTCGTGGCTCACGACGAGGACGGTGCCTTCGAAATCCTGGAGGGCTTCCAGGAGGGCTTCACGGCTCGCTATGTCGAGGTGGTTCGTGGGCTCGTCCAGGATGAGGAAGTTGAGCGGCTCGGCGAGGAGGCAGGCGAGGACTACGCGGCTCTTCTCTCCGCCCGAGAGCACCGCGACCTTCTTTGCCGTGTCGTCCCCCGAGAACTGGAAAGCGCCGAGGATGTTCTTGATCGTGCCGTCGCTCGCGAGGGGGAGGCGCTCCGCGACCTCCTCGAAGATGGTCCTCTCCGGCAGGAGGATGTCGCTAGAGTACTGGCTGAAGTAGCCCGGCTTCACGCCGGCGCCAAGGCTGCAGCTGCCCGAACTCGGCGCGGTCTGTCCCGCGATGACCTTGAGGAGGGTGGACTTGCCTGCGCCGTTGACTCCGGTGAGGGCTATCTTGTCGCCCCTCCGGATCGTGGCCGTCACGCCCCCGAAGACCTGCCGCTCGCCGCCCCCGGCGGAGGGCCAGGCCTTGGAGAGTCCCTCGCAGCTTGCCGCGATGTCGCCGCTCCTCGGCGTCGATTCGAATCGGATACGGATGACCTTGGGATCCGGCGGAATGACGATGCGCTCGATCTTGCTGATAGTCTTGACTCGCGACTGGACCTGGGCCGCGTGGGACGCCCTCGCCGCGAAGCGGGAGATGAACTCCTCCTCCTTGGCGAGCATGGCCTCCTGGCGTTTCTGCGAGGCGATGAGCTGCTCCCTTCGCAACACCCTTTCCCGCATATAGAAATCGTAGTCGCCGGAGTAAGTGGTGATGGCGCCGCAAGCCACCTCCACGGTGCGGCCGCAGATGCGGGTCATGAATTCGCGGTCGTGGCTTGTCATGACGAGGTCTCCCTTGAAGGAGCGTAGCCATGCTTCCAGCCAGACAATGGATTCGAGGTCGAGGTGGTTGGTCGGTTCGTCCATGAGGAGGAGGTCCGGGGCAAGGAGGAGGATGCGAGCGAGGGCGATGCGCATTTTCCAGCCGCCCGAGAAGCTCTCGACGGGATCGGACTGGCGTTCCTTGCCTATCCCGAGGCCCGAGAGTATGGCCTCCGCCCTGTTCTCGAGCCCGTAGCCGTCGAGCTGGGTGAACTCGAGCTGGAGCTCGCCGTAGCGCTCCATCTCGGCGTCGGAAAGCCCCTCTCCCTCGGGGTCGGCCATGCGGTGCTCGAGGGCCGTAAGTTCAGTGGCGAGCTCGAAGGCGCGCCCGGCCCCCGACAGGACCTCCTCGAGGGCGCTGCGGCCCGACATCTCGCCGACATCCTGGGAAAAATAGCCTGTCGTCGTGCCCGGATCGACGAAGACCGTTCCCGAGTCTGGTTTCTCGAGGCCGGCCATGATGCGGAAGAGACTCGTCTTGCCGGCGCCATTCGGGCCTACGAGGCCTATCCTGTCGCCGGGACGGACGAGGACTTCCTCATCCTGGAAGATGACCCGGTCGGCGTAGGCCAGGTGGATGTTGGAGAGCTTCATCATGGAGGGATCTGTCCTTCAGGCGCGGATCGCCCAACGTAGTTTTGCGGAGCCGGATCGGGGATTGCCGTAACGCTCCTCGTGGCCCGGTCGGATGGGCTCCGTGGAGACGGCGGTGTAGACTCCCCCTGCCAGGCCGGCGGCAAAGGCGGCTTCGACGCGCCTGTCCTCGCCGGAATGGAAGGAGATGATGGCAGCCCTTCCTCCCCGCCGGAGGCAGGAGGGAAGGGCGGCAAGGAGGGTGTCGAGCGAGGAGAACTCGCCGTTGATCTCGATGCGGATGGCCTGGAAGCAGCGCCTGAGGGTCCGGACCATCGCGGGATCCTTGAAGGCGAGCTCCGGGAAGACGGAACAGATGGCTTCCGCGAGATCCCGCGTGGTGGCGAGCCTGCCGCGACGGAGACAGATGGCGTGAGCGATGGCAGGAGCCTCGGCTTCGTCCGCGTTGGCCTCGAGGATGGCGCGGAGCTCCCCCTCGGAAACGCCCGAGAGGAAGTCCCTGGCCGATTGGCCCCGGCCGGGATCCATGCGCATGTCGAGGGGGCCCTTCTGCTTGAAGCTGAAGCCGCGATCCGGGTCGTCTATCTGCATCGAGGAGAGGCCGAGATCGGCGAGGAAGACATCCATCCCGTCGCAGCCCGAAGCCACGAGGCTTTCCTTCAGGGTGGAGAAATTCGCGTGCACAGGGGTGAAGGCCTCACCGGGCACTCCCGTGGCCAGGATGCGTCGCGTCGTCTTTTCCAGCTCGATGGGGTCGCGGTCGAAACCGAGGAGGCGGCCGCCGGGAAGTATGGCCTTCAGGATAGCGGTGGCGTGGCCTCCGTAGCCGAGGGTCGCGTCGACCGCCACCTCTCCGCTGCGGGGCGAAAGCGCCTCGAGCACTTCCGCGACCATGATGGAACGATGGCTCCCCGCCGGCGTATCCCCACGGGCAAGGACCTTCGCGAGGTCATCCTTGTACCGTTCCGGGTCGTGCTCCTTGTATTTTTCGGAGAAGGACCTGGGATGGGTGCCCCGATAGCGCTTCCGGCGGACGTGCTTCTCTTCCTTCTCGTCCATGGCCTAGCCCCGGTATCTGCTCGTGAGGCCAGCGAGGAAATTCCTCAGGACCTGGTCGCCGCAGGGACGGTAGTTGGGCTGGCGGGGCTTCCTGAAGAGGGCGGAAATCTCGGCCTTGGACAGCTCCATTCCCGACAGCTTCATGATATCCGCGATGTCTTCGTCCCTGAGCTCGAGGGCTATGCGTATGGCCTTGAGGATGTCGTTGTTCGAGAGACGGGTCCGGGGCTGCCTCGGGCTCCCCTCGTCGCCCTCCTTCCTGCCCCGGCGGCTCGTGATGAGGCCGGAGAGGAAGAGGTCGAGGATCTCATCGGGGCACTCGGCGTAGCCCGGTTCGCCTTCCTTCATGAAATACGGCTCGAGCTCCTCCCTCGAAAGCTCGCGGCCGGCGAGGCGGAAGAGCTCGAGGACCTTGAGGTCGGTGATGTTGAGGGCGTAGCGCAGCCTGATGAGGACGTCGTTGCCGTTCATGCCTTCCCGTGCCCGCTCACGGCGGCCTTGCCCTCGAGCCTCTCCCTTTCCTCGTTCACCCGGCGCTGGACCCAGGCGACGTCGTCTCCCGCAAGGTGCCTGAAGCGGGTCTGCATGCGGAGGTAGTCGTCGATGGGCTCGCGTCCGACATCGTTGATCGTATAGGAGAGTCCTCCCTCGACCTCGTAGAGGGGGAAGACGCCGCACTGGACGGCCATCCTCGCGGTCTTGACCGAGTACTGCGAGGCGAAGCCCCAGCCCGTGGGGCAGCTCGCGTAGACATGGATGAAGCGGAGGCCGCTCCTGATGGAGGCCGCCTTCTTCACCTTGGCCATGAAGTCCTCGGGGTAGGCGATGCTCGCGGTCGCGGCATAGGGGATCCGGTGGGCTGCCATGATCTCCATGATGTTCTTTTTCTCGGTTCGTTTCCAGCCCTCGCCGGGGGTGGTCATCGTGCGGGTGCCCCAGGGCGTCGAGGAGGAGCGCTGGACACCCGTGTTCATGTAGGCTTCGTTGTCGTAGCAGATGTAGATGAAGTCCTCGCCGCGCTCGGCCGCGGCGGAGAGGGCCTGGAAGCCGATGTCGAAGGTGCCGCCGTCTCCGGCCCAGCCCACGACCGTCGTGTCCTTCTCGCCCCGGGCGTCGAGGGCCGCGCGGACGCCGCTCGCTGCGGCTCCCGTCGTGGCAAAGCCGGTGTGGAGTACGGGCACGCCGAGGGCCGTCTGGGGGTAGCCGCCCGCGATGATGGCCCAGCAGCAGGCCGGAATGACCACCACCGTCTTCGGGCCGAGGGCCCGGAGGGCGAGCTTCATGGCCAGGGTGCCGCCGCAGCCGGGGCAGCCCGAGTGGCCGGAGTACATGTATTCCTTGCCGTCAAATGCTTCGTTCATGACCGTGCGAGCTCCTCGTCGATCTCGACCCAGCGGCTCTCGAGGCCGGGCTCCGCAGCCTCGAGGGTCATGCGGTAGATGCCCTCGAGGGTCTTCGTCGTGATGTCGCGTCCGCCGAGGCCCGCGACGTAGCTGTACACTTCCGGACGCCTCGCGCAGTTGCAGAGGGCCGACCTGATCTCCTGCGCGAAGATGCCGCCCGCTCCCGCGGAGTTGTTCCTGTCCACGACGGCGACTTTCTTCGCCTTGGCGAGGCTCTCCCTGATGGCCGCGACGGGGAAGGGCCTGAACATCCTGAGCTTGAGGAGTCCCACCTTCTCGCCTTTCGCGCGCAGCTCGCGCACGAGCTCCCTGCAGGTGCTCGCCGTGGTGCCGGCCATCACGAGGATGACGTCCGCGTCGTCGCAGTCGATCGCTTCTACAGGGCCGTAGTGCCGTCCGAAGATGGAGGCGAAGTCGGCGTCCACCTTGGCGAGGACCTCGGGCACCGTCTCCATGGCGGCCTGGATGCTCTTCCTCATCTCCATGTAGACCGGGGGCTGGGACATCTCGTGCATGCCGCAGGGATGCTCGGTGTCGAGCATGAACTTCGGCGAGAAGGGCGGGAGGAAGCGGTCGACCTCCTCCTGTTCGGGAAGGTCTATGGGCTCGTAGGTGTGCGAGAGGAAGAAGGCATCGAGGACCACCATCACCGGCAGGTTGACGATCTCCGCGAGGAGGAAGGCCTCGAGGGTCGTGTCGAGGGCCTCCTGTCCGTCCTCGCAGTAGAGCTGGATCCAGCCCGTGTCGCGTTGTGCGAGACTGTCCGTCTGGTCCATCCAGAGGTTCCAGCCCGGCCCGAGGGCGCGGTTCACCTCGGCCATGACTATGGGGAGGCGGGCGCCGGAGGCCCAGTGGAGCATCTCGTGCATGAGGGCGAGGCCGTGCGAGGAACTCGCCGTGAAGGTGCGAACGCCGCCCGACGAGGCGCCGATCACCGAGGCCATGGCCGAGTGCTCGCTCTCGACGCAGATGAACTGGCCGTCCAGGGTTCCGTCGGCGCAGAACTTCGCGAGCTCCTCGACGATGTGGGTCTGGGTTATGGGGTAGGCCGAGATGACCTTGGTCCGCGCGAGCTGCACGGCATGGGCCACGGCCTGGCTTCCTTCGAGGACTTTCTTCATCGCTTCGTCTCCTCTGCGCCCATCACCATGGCGCCCCGCGGGCATTCCTCGACGCAGACGCCGCAGCCCTTGCAGTAGTCGGCGTTGATGTCGCGCCCATCGTCCAGGACCTTGACCGCCACCTCGGGGCAGAAGGTCCGGCAGTTGTCGCAGTCGTTGCAGGTGGCGCAGCTCATGCAGCGTCCGGCCTCGGCGAGGGCTTCCGCGGCGTCGAAGCCGGGCTCGGCCTCGACGAAGGAGCCTGGCGCTACCGCCGGCCTCGCGATGTGCGGAACCATACGCGCGGTGCGCGGGAAATAGGCGGTGTTGAGGTCGTCGACGCGGACGACCTTGCCGTCGCGCTTCGAGCGCTCGCCACCAAGATAGAGCTCCATGGAGAGCGATGGGCCTGCGCCGATGCGGCAGGCCGCGAGCCTTGCCTCGACCGCTCCGGCTCCCTCCCTGAAGAGGACATCGAGGGCCAGGGCGGCTTCCTTGCCCGAGGCTATCGCGTCGGACACGCTCTTGTCCTTCGTCGCGAGGTCGCCCGTGAAGGCCAGGGCGAGGGGACCGGGCAGGAGGCGGGAACGCGCCAGGGCCAGGGCTCCGGCCGCCTTCATCGCGGTCTCCCAGGGCGCCTCCGCCTCCGCGCCGATGGCCGCGTAGACGGCGGCGACTACGACCTCCGAGGTCGCGCCTTTCACTGCCTCGACCCTGCGCCTGCCGTCGGGCCCTGGCTCGCCGCTCTTCATTTCCTGGAGGGAGAGGCGGATGCCCTTGGCGTCGCGGGCGAGGGAGAGGGGAGCCTTGAGCTCCATGAGCTCGACACCCTCGGCGAGAGCCCTTTCTATCTCGTGGGCGAAGGCAGGCATGTCTTCGCGCCTGCGCCGGTACACGATGAGCGGCTTCATGCCAAGACGGATGAGGGTCCTCGCCACGTCGATGGCGCTGTTGCCGCCGCCGATCACCGCTACCTTGCCGCCTGAGCTTGCGCCGCCGGCCGCAGCGGCGCCGCCGGCCGCGCGCGCGTCGCGCCGTGTCTCGCGGAGGAACTCAAGGCCATCCTTCGCAAGCTCCTCGCCCGGAACGCCGAGGCCCATGGCCCTGGCCTGGCCGCAGGCTACGACCACTGCCGCATAACCTTTGTCCTTGAAGGGCCAGGAGAGGTCGCGGCCCTCGCCGCAGCGGATCTTCACGCCAAGGTCTTCAAGGGCCTTGATTTCGCGGGCGAGTATCGGCCCGGGAAGACGGTACTCGGGGATGCCCCAGCGGAGAAGGCCGCCCGCCTCGTCGGCGGACTCGAAGATCTCGCAGCCGTGGCCGAGTCTTGCGAGGAAATAGGCTGCCGAGAGGCCCGCGGGGCCTGAGCCGATGACGGCGACCTTCTTGCCCGAGGCCTTGCCGCGGACGATGGCCGCGGCGGCGCCGGAGGCCGCTCCCGCACCGGCTGCCTGCGCGGCCTCGGAGATGAAGCGCTCGAGCGCGTTGACCGAAATGGCCTCGTCGAGTTCGCCGCGGTTGCAGGCCTTCTCGCAGGGGTGGAAGCAGACGCGGCCGCAGGTGGCGGGGAGGGGATTCTCCATGAGAATGGTCTGCCAGGCCTCAGCATAGAGGCCCTTCGATGCGAGGGTCTCGACGCGGGGTATGTCGGTGCCGCAGGGACAGGCCTCGCTGCAGGGGGCCGTCCTGTCGCGGTAGGAGGGGCGGACGAAGCACCAGTTTCCCGTCCTGTTGGCCTCGGTCGAGGTATTCGAGCGGGAGAAGAACAGGGGTACCTTGAAGGAATCCATCTCGGCCCTGGTCATGACCGCACCTCCTTGCCGACGAGTCCGGCCATGATCACGGCCGCGTAGGCATCTCGGGCGGCGGCCGCATTCTCCTCGCGCTTCTGGGGCATCTCCTCGAGGATGGCTGCCTCGACCTGCTCGAGCGAGGGCGCGCCCATGACGCGGGCAAAGGCCCCCATCATGGCCGTGTTGATGATGGGCTGGGTCGTCGAGCCAAGCTTGTGGGAAAGGGCGATCCTGGCGGCATCGACGTAGGCGAGCCTGTAGCCTTCGAAGGGCTTGAGGTTCCCTGGAAGACCGGGCGAATTGAGGAGTATCCAGCCGCCTTTCTTGAGGCCCTTCGTCACGTCCACGATGCCGAGGAGGTGGGTATCCTGCACGACGACGTGGTCGGGTTCATAGACGTTGCTGCGGACGAGGATCTTGCGGTCATCGAGCCTGAGGTAGGCCTCGACCGGAGCGCCCCTGCGCTCCGAGCCGAAGACCGGGAAGGTCTGGACGTAGTAGCCGCCCGCAAAGAAGGCCTTTGCCAGGGCTATCGACGCCAGCACCGTCCCTTGCCCGCCCCTGCCATGAAAGCGTATTTCCTGCATTCCATGCCCCTTTTAGAGATGATATTGGCCCCTATCGGCATTCATGAGTCGACGTGAGGAGTCGTGTGGCTTTATAAGGAAGAAGAGATTTCCGTCGCTCTGGTATATATCGATTTTGCGCATATGTCAAATTCCAGGGGAGCGGGGGACTGTCTCTCTCCGGGTTCGCGGAAAGGGAGACAATAAAAAAGGGAAACGCGTTTCCGCGTCTCCCTTCTGCTTCTTGCCGGGCCCTAAGCTCGGCGTGGTTTCTTTTATTGCCGAGCTTCAGCTCGGGCCGGTACTACTTCTTGCCGAGCTTGTGCTTCTTGCAGAAGTCGTTGAGAACCTCGGTGAGGTTGGGCGATCCGATCTCCTGGAGATCGTAGCCAACCTTGACCGTGGGCTTCTTGATCTTGACGATGCGGGAGAGGTCGATCGGCGTGGCGATCACGACGGTGTCGCAGTCGGTCTTGTCGATCGTCTTCTCGAGGTCCTTCACCTGCTGCTCGCCATAACCCATGGCGGGGAGAAGGGTGCCGATGTTCGGGTAGATCTTGAAGGTCTCGGCGAGCTTGCCGACGACGAAGGGGCGGGGATCGACGAGTTCGGAAGCGCCGAACTTGCGGGCGGCGACGACGCCGGCGCCGATCTTCATCTTGCCGTGGGTGAGGGTCGGGCCGTCCTCGACGACGAGGCAGCGCTTGCCCTTGATGAGCTCGGGGTGATCGACCGTGATGGGCGATGCGGCGTCGACGACGATGGCCTTGGGGTTCACCTTCTCGATGCTGTCGCGGACGGTCTGGATCTCGTCGGGGGTGGCGGAGTCGATCTTGTTGATCACGATGACGTCGGCCATGCGGAGGCTGGCCTCGCCAGGGTAGTAGGTGAGCTCGTTACCGGCGCGGAGGGGATCGGCGACGGTGATCATGAGGTCGGTCTGGTAGAAGGGGAAGTCGTTGTTGCCGCCGTCCCAGAGGATGACGTCGGCTTCCTTCTCCGCCTCGCGGAGGATGGCTTCGTAGTCGACGCCGGCGTAGATGACGTTGCCGCGGACGACGTGGGGCTCGTACTCCTCCATCTCCTCGATGGTGCACTCGTGCTTCTTGAGGTCGGCGACGGTGGCGAAGCGCTGGACCTTCTGCTTGACGAGGTCGCCGTAGGGCATCGGGTGGCGGATGGCGACGACCTTGAGGCCGCGGGCCATGAGGGCCTGGACGATGGCGCGGGAGGTCTGGCTCTTGCCGGAACCGGTGCGCACGGCGCAGACGGCGATGACGGGCTTCGTGGACTTGACCTGGGTGTCCTTGGGCCCGAGGAGGGTGAAGGAAGCGCCGGCGGCGTTGACGAGGGCGCTCATGCCCATGACATGCTGGTAGGTGACGTCGGAATAGGCGAAGACGCACTCGTCGACCTTGAGCTCCTTGATGAGCTTGGGGAGGTCGGCTTCGGCATGGATCGGGATTCCCTTCGGATAGAGCTTGCCGGCGAGGGCGGCGGGATACTTGCGGTCGTCGATGTCGGGGATCTGGGCGGCGGTGAAGGCGACGACGTTGTAGGCCTCGTTGTCGCGGAAGTACGTATTGAAGTTGTGGAAGTCGCGGCCAGCGGCTCCGATGATGATGACGTTCCTCTTAGCCATTTCAGAACCTTCCTTGATTTATCGAACTTCGTCGGG
>Ga0209099_1002627_pt1 | contig 15510 bp, 11 predicted proteins | sample AD_JPNHW2_MetaG_FD_184430 | JGI IMG/M metagenome (GOLD analysis project Ga0209099, IMG submission 184430) | Active sludge microbial communities of municipal wastewater-treating anaerobic digesters from Japan - AD_JPNHW2_MetaG (SPAdes) (version 2) | ecosystem: Engineered > Bioreactor > Anaerobic... | reverse complement strand
CCTGGGTGGGGACGAGATGCACATCCCCTCTGGTGCCCACCCGGCACTCTGGTTCCCACTGGCTTTCGCATGCCCGCCAGGAGGAAGAGGTATGCCGATTTTTCGCTTGCTATGCCTGCCTTTTTGCGATATATTTTACTAGCAGCGAATGCTTTACCTGTGGAGGATCGGAACCTATAATGCAAATACTCACAGCGATAATCAGAAGAGAAGCGGCCGGTTTTGTCTCCCTATGTCCAGAGCTCGATATCGCCAGCCAGGGAGATACCATCGAGCAAGCCCGCTCTAATCTGCAGGAAGCCCTCGAGTTGTTTTTCGAGTGCGCCTCACCCGAAGAGGTCGACATGCGGCTGAAAAACGAGGTTTATATAACCCAGGTCGAGGTCTCCATTGCCTAAGCTGCGCGTACTCTCCGGAAGAGAGGTCTGTGCAATCCTCGCGCGACACGGATTCATTGAGGTACGCAGACGGGGAAGCCATATCGTCATGCAGCGTGCTACTGAAAAGAGCACGATTACCGTTCCCGTTCCCGACCATTCCGAGATCGGAACAGGCACCCTGCACTCCATCATCCGGCAATCCGGCCTCGACCGCAGGGAATTTGAATGATCCTGACTGGAATATGCAGCTTTTCATTTCTGGTGCCCACCCAGCTGCCTTTCTGGTGCCCACCCAGCCTTCGCATGCCTTCTCTGGTTCCCACCCGGCTGCCTTCCCGGGTGGGGGCGAGATGCAAGGAACAGGCCGGACGGGCGAGAGCAAGGAGCCGGCATATCCCCTCTGGTTCCCACCCGGCCGCCTTCCCGGGTGGGGACGAGATGCATATCCCCTCTGGTGCCCACCCGGCCGCCTTCCCGGGTGGGCGCGAGAAGAAATACCTGCCAGGAGCCGGGTGGGAGCAAGAAGAGCGGGAAGCCGGGTGGTAACGAGATCCGGGCGGGGGTTTTCTGGTGCCCACCCGGCTGCCTTTCTGGTGCCCACCCGGCTGCCTTCCCGGGTGGGGGCGAGATGCAAGGAACAGGCCGGACGGGCGAGAGCAAGGAGCCGGCATTTCCCCTCTGGTGCCCACCCGGCTGCCTTCCCGGGTGGTAACGAGAGTTAAATCCCCTAGCCGCATTTCATTCAGCCTAGCTTCTCCCCGCGCAATTTCATTTTTTATTCTCCTCCAAATCTCTTATATTATTGCTGTTTTCCCCCACAAGCCATCACTCACTGCAAAGGGCCCATCCATGAAAAGAATGATCGTCCTGACCAGCCTTGTATGTTTTGCCGCGATTACCCTGCACGCCCAGACCGCCACCCTCGAGCCCACCCTCGAGCTGCGCAGCGTCGACGGCGTCACTGTGCCCTTCCAGAATAACATCCCCATGCCCGCCTTCGAGAAACAGCAGCGCACGACGATCCCGCTCGCCGGGCTCTGGCGCAAGGAACGCTTTGCAGCCAGTGACGCGTTAACCCTGAGCAGCCGCAGCGCCGCGATGCCCGCCCTCCTCACCGAGTCGAAGGGTCGTGAAGGCCGCAGCTATAACGACAGCGCCTGGCCGGAGATCACCCTCCCGGCCGTGGAAAACCACATGAACACCTATGAGGTGCAGCCCGAATACTATGAGGACGGGGTATGGTACCGCCGCACCTTTACCGTTCCCGACAGCCTCCGCGGCCAATATGTCAAGCTGATCTTTTACGCGGTCAACTATGTCGCCGACGTCTGGATCAACGGCGAATACATCGGCTACCACGAGGGCGGCTATACCCCCTTCGCCTTCGATGTCTCGACCGTGCTCGAGTACGGCGCTACCAATACCATCGCCCTGCGCATCGACAACCCGGCCTGGGGCTCGCGCAAGGATACCGTCCCCTTTGTCAAGGTGGACTGGTTCAATTATACCGGCGTGATCCAGGACCTCTACCTCGAAGCCAGCAACCCCCTCAACGTCGTGCGCAGCCAGGCCGTGCCGCAATCGGCTGCCGGCAGCCTCCTCGTCCGCACCGTGATCGGCAACCAGAGCGAAACCGCCGCAAGCGTCAGCGCCACCCTCGAGATCTTCAAGGCCGGCATCACCGCGGCCAACCAGATGAGCGAGCAGGCCGCCGACCTCATCGGTGTAGCCGCCGCCTTCTCCGGCCCCGCCGAGGCGACGCTCGAGGTCCCGGCCTTCGCGTGCCGGGTCTTCCAGACGACCCTGCAGATCGCCGATCCCGCCCTCTGGTCGCCGCGTACGCCCAACCTCTATGTCCTGCGCGTCACCCTGCGCCAGAACGGCCAGATCATCGACCGCTACCACTCCCAGTTCGGTCTCCGCACCCTCGCCACCAGCGGCAACAAGGTGCTGGTCAACGGCAAGCCGGTCTTTTACACCGGCGTGGCGCGCCACGAGGACAGCCCCACCTGGGGCCGCAGCATGCCCGTCGCGGAAATATTCAAGGACATCCAGCTCATCAAGAAAAACCTCAATGTGCAGTTCGTGCGCACCGCCCACTATCCCAATCATCCCGCCACCTATCTCTTCGCCGACCGCCTCGGCCTGGCCATCGAGGAGGAGATCCCGGTCTGGTGGTTCGACGATCAGGAGAGCTGGGACATCCAGAACAACGTGCGCCATATCCACGAGCAGATGTGGCGGGAGATGATCTTCCGGGATTATAACCGGCCGAGCATTTACCTCTGGAGCACCTGCAACGAGTGCCTCGACGTCGACCATCGCAAGATCTTTATCGAACGCGTCAATCAGGAACTCGACACCCTCTACCCCGACGGCCGCTTTGTCACCCAGTCCGCTGCGGCCGATCGGCCGGGCGCCAACGACGCCTCGCAGGGCGCCTGCGACGTGATGGGCTGGACGATGTATTTCGGCATCTTCCACGGCGGCGCTTATGGCAGCGGCACCACCGGTTTCCTCGACAAGGTGGCTGCTGCCTGGCCCGACAAACCCGCCCTGTGCACCGAGTACGGCTACTGGTCCACGCCTGATGGCAGCTCCGAAGCCACCCAGCTCAAGGTCTTCAGGGACACCTTTACCGCCCTCGAGGCGCGCAGCGCGGTGACGCGCACCGGCGGCCTCCGCGAGACCGGCATGCTCATGGCCGCCACCTGGTGGACCGCCTTCGACTGGTACTCCCACACCCAGGGCAGCGGCAGCTGGCAGACGATGGGGCTCTATCACATGGACCGCGCCACCAAAAAACAGGTGACCGACCCGCTGATCCAGCGCTATCTGCCCTACAACGCCATCGGCGGCACGGTCAGCGCCGTGGAGCTGCCGCAGGAGGAGCCCAATCTGCCGCAAAGTTTCCATCTGGCAGCGGCCTATCCCAATCCCTTCAACAGCCGCACGGTCATCCGCTACGAGCTGCCGCAGGCGGCGGAGGTCCGTCTCGACCTTCTCAATCTGCGCGGTGAGGTGGTCGCCACTCTGGAGAGGGGGATGCATCCGGCGGGGCGCTTCGAGACGGCGTGGGAGAGCCGCGGCGCCGCCAGCGGTATTTACCTGGTGCGGCTGCGCAGCGGCGGCCAGGTGCAGCTGCAAAAAATAACCCTGCTGAGATAGGGTCCTCTAAATTAAGGAATAACAGTGTCCATTCGCAATGACTCCCCCACCCTCCCGGTCACCGGCCGTTTTGATTTCAACCGCAGCCTGGCGCAGCACCTCCGCCGCCATAAAGCCACCTCCCTCCTGCCGCTCGACTATGCGACCGAGCTGGAGGTCAAACAGGGGGCCTTTGAACAGTATTGGGAGCAGCACCGCCTCCCCGGCAAGCCGGAGCGGATCGTCCCCTCGCCGCTGCCGCGACATTACCGCACCACCAGCAAGCGGCGCATCGAGGTACATCAGGGCCAGGTGACGGCCGAGCTCGACCACATCGATCTTGAGGCCTTGCCTGAACAGGCGCACCTGACCCTGCTCGAGCCCGATTCGCACCGGCAGATCTATACCCTGCTCCTCAGCTATCTCGAAAAGCCGGCCTACCGCGAGTTCGCCAAGCACGTCAATTTTCTCATCATCCGCGGCACCTACGCCGAGCACAGCGTCATCTTCAACGTCGACCAGTTTGATGCCGAGGTAGTGCGCAAGGGCAAGCTCCTCGCCGAGCATTTGCAGAACAGCCCCATCCCCATCCTGTCGGCCTTTATGTTCCTCGATCCCTCACGCTCCGATTATTATTTCGAGAGTCGGCGTCCCGATGCCCCGCTCCATTTCAAAAAGCTCTTCGGGCCGGAGACGCTCAACATCGAGGTCGAAGGCCACCGATTTCATTATGAACCGACCGGCTTTTCGCAGATCAATCTCGCCATCGTGCCAGAGCTGGTTCGGGTGGTACGCGAACTGCTGCCGGCCGATCCCGGCGGTGTGCTCCTCGATCTTTACTGCGGCTATGGACTCTTTGGCCTGAACCTCGCCGGCGCCTACCAGGGCGTGATCGGCGTGGATGCCGCCCCGGGAGCGATCCACGCCGCCGAGGCGAACCGCGACCATCTCCTGCCCGGGAGCCAGGTTGCGCTGCTGGCGGAGCCGATCGACGGCCGCCATCTGCGGCGGCTGCTGCCCGAGGCGCCCCAGATCAAGGAGTATGTCATCCTCGATCCCCCGCGTCAGGGCACGGAGAAGGGGGTGATCGAGATCCTCGCCGCCCGGCGGCCCGCGGCGGTGGTGCACATCTTTTGCGGGATCGAACAGCTGCCGCGCGAGGTGCCGCTCTGGCTCCATGCCGGTTACCGGATCGAACGCATTGTGCCGCTGGACCTTTTTCCCGGCACTGCCAATCTCGAGACCTGCGTGCTGCTGGTGCCGGCCCCGCCCGCGCCGCCGCAGCCGGCCGAGGTCCCGCACACCCGCACCGGGCATGCTGCCGATGCGCACGAGCGGCCCTATAAAAAGCGCCGCGATGAGGGGGGAGCGGAACGGCCCTTCAGAAAACGCAGCGATGAGGGCGGAGCAGAACGGCCCTTCAGAAAACGCAGCGATGAGGGCGGAGCGGAACGACCCTACAAAAAGCGCGAAGAGGGGGGAGCGGATCGGCCCTACAGAAAACGCGAAGAGGGCGCACCCGAGAGGCCGCGCCGCGGCAAACCGGGGGAAGGACCGGATGAGCGCAGGGGCCGGTTCCCCGGACGTTCACCGGAACGGCCTTACAAAAAACGCGAGGAGGGGGGAGCGGAACGGCCCTTCAGAAAACGCAGCGATGAGGGCGGAGCGGAACGGCCTTACAAAAAACGCGAAGAGGGCGCACCCGGGCGGCCCTACAAGAGGCACGGCGAAGGAGGCACCTCCGATCGGCCCTTCAGAAAACGCAGCGATGAGGGCGGAGCGGAACGGCCTTACAAAAATCGCGAAGAGGGCGCACCCGGGCGGCCCTACAAAAAACGCGAAGAGGGCGCACCCGGGCGGCCGCGCCGCGGCAAGCCGGGGGAAGGATCAGGTGAGCACAAGCGCCGCTTCCCCGGACGTTTGCCGGAACGGCCTTACAGAAAACGCGAAGAGGGCGCACCGGATCGGCCCTACAAGAAGCGTAGCGATGAGGGCGGAGCGGATCGGCCCTACAAAAAGCGCGAAGAAGGCGCACCGGATCGTCCGGGGCGGCCCGCATATCCACCGCGCCGCCGCAGCGATGACGACAGCGGCAAACCCGAACGCAGGAACCGCCCGGCGCCGCCCTCCCGCGCCCGTCCGGCCGATCGTAAGGGCAAGCCCGCCGGCGGCTATGGCAAGGGACGCAAGGGCAAACCCATGGACAGCAAACGCACACCCGGGAAAAAGGGACCCAGCCGATGAGCGCCCAGCATCCCGTTTTCCGCATCTGCACCAGCCTGGATGACCTCTCCAAGGCCCTGATGGTGCGCGCCATTGTCTTCCTCGAGGAGCAGCAGGTCGCCTATGCCGACGAGGTGGACGATCTCGAGCACAGCGCCCTCCATATCCTCGGCGAGATCGAGGGCGAGCCGATGGGCGCCGCGCGCATGCGCTTCTTGGGCGAATACGCCAAGCTGGAGCGGATCGCAGTACGCCGCGCCTGGCGCGGCCGCGGGCTCGGCCACGAGCTGGTGGAATACATGCTGGCGGTGGCGCGGGAGCGGGGATTCCGCAAATTCAAGATGCATGCGCAGGCGCACCTGGTCGACTTTTACCGGGTGCACGGCTTTGAGCCGAAGGGGGAGATGTTTCAGGAGGCCAAGATCGATCACTATTTGATGGTCAAGGCGGACGAATAGCCGCGGTTCAAACCGGGCTGCTCCGGCGGAATGGAAAATCGTGAGGGTCTGCAGCTTAACGGCAGTCGCCCAGGAAGGGCCCGCGGGAACGTGCGATGCGTGCAGGGGACGAATAGCCGCGGACTCCGGCCCGGGGCAGCGCTCAGGGTCCTGCTGGTAGATGGGAACAAGAAGGGGGGCTTGATGGAGCGATCGGGCCCCCGCCGGGCGGCGGGAGCCCTGAAAGAATCAGCCGCGGGAGACGCGCTCGAGGTACTTGCCAGTGCGGGTATCGATCTTGATCACGTCGCCCTCCTTGATGAAGAGGGGGACGAGGATTTTGGTGCCGGACTCGATGGTGCAGTACTTGGTGACATTCGAAGCCGAGTCGCCGCGCACGCCGGGTTCGGCCTCGATGACGTTGAAATTGATAAAATTGGGCAGTTCTGCCGTCAGCGCCGCCCCCTCGAGGAAGCGGATGAAGCAGGTGCCACCCTCCTTGAGAAACCGGGTCTGATCACCGAGCATTTCGGCGGAAATGAAGGTCTGGTCGTAGGTCTCGGTGTCCATGAAATAGAGGCTGCCGTCGGATTCATAGAGATACTGCATCTCCTTTTCATCCAGCCGCACCGCCTCAATATTATCGGTCATGCGAAAGGTATTGTCGATCACCCGGCCGGTCTTGGCATTTTTAAGCTTGGTGCGCACCATGGCGCGCCAGTTGCCCGGGGTGACATGCTGGAACTCGGTGATGATCCAGATATCGTTGTTGAAGCGGATGGCCATGCCATTGCGAAATTCAGAGATCGAAGCCATAAAACTCCCTCAGTTCGTTCAATCAAAATTCAGCGTTTATTTTACATATTTTCCGCAACAGATGCAAGCATTAATCGTGCAGCGCATCCTGCCACCGGCGCACCAATTGGCTGCTCTCCTGGCGCAAACCGCTGCGGAGAACTGCGGCTGCAGCCGTTTGAACCGCATCCTGCCGCCGGCGCCGCAGAGAAAGAGCTTGATTTTCACCCGCTTGCGCGCTAACTTTTACTACCGGCCCCACGCCATGCCGGTCCACGGCGCATAGACTATCCCAAGGAGAGGTCCCGATGTACGGTATCGACAGCGCAGTTCTGGTCTGGTTTCTGATCGGCTTTTTTCTCATCCTCACCGAGCTGGCCCTGCCCGGTTTCATCGTCATTTTTTTCGGCGTCGGCGCCTGGGTGACCTGTCTCCTGCTCGAGATCGGCCTGATCCGCTCGTTCAACGTCCAGCTGATCGTTTTTCTGCTCGCCTCTGCCGCTTCCCTCCTCCTCTTCCGCAAGAAGGGCAAAGAGCTTTTTGAGGGCAAAAAGTCCGGCAAGCTCGGCCCCTTCGAATCCGTCGCCGATTTTGTCGGCCAGCGCGCCATCGTGATGCAGAGCATCGCGGCGGGCCAGCCCGGAGGCAAGGTGGAATTTCACGGCACCCTGTGGAGCGCCGAGTCCGACGAATCTCTCGCTGCAGGCGAAACGGTGACGATCGTCAAACGCGACAACCTGACCCTGGTGGTCAAATCCGCGCTAAAATGAATAGCGCCGGTTCTGACCGGCAGAACCCTGGTGGTCAAATCCCCGGTGAAATGAATGGCGCCGGCTCTGCCCGGCAGGACTCGGATGGTCAAATCCTCGGTGAAATGAATGGCGCCGGCTCTGCCCGGCAGGACCCTGGGGTCAAATCCCCGGATAAATGAGTAGCGCCGGCTCTGCCCGGCAAGACCCTGCTGTCATAATTCCTCGCTGAAAGGAGCTGCCCATGCTGCAAGCCGAAACCCTCATCCTCATCGGCCTCATCATTCTGGCGATCATCATCCTCACCCGGTCCGCCAAGGTCGTGCCGCAAAAGACTGTCTTTATCGTCGAGCGCCTCGGCAAGTACAGCGGCACCCTCGAGGCAGGGTTCCACATCCTCATCCCCTTCATTGACCGCATTCGCTACATCCACTCCCTCAAGGAGAACGCCATCGACGTGCCCGAGCAGTCCTGCATTACCAAGGACAACATCCAGGTCGACGTCGACGGCATCCTCTATTATCTGATCATCGATCCGGTCAAGGCCTCCTACGGCGTCAACGATTACATCTTCGCCTCGATCCAGCTGGCGCAGACGACAATGCGCTCGGAGATCGGCAAGATCGACCTCGACAAGACCTTCGAGGAGCGCGAAAAGATCAACGCCGAGATCGTCTCGGCCGTTGACAAGGCCTCGCTGCCCTGGGGCCTCAAGGTGACGCGCTATGAGATCAAGAATATCGTCCCACCGCCAAGCATCAAGGACGCGATGGAGAAGCAGATGCGCGCCGAGCGCGAGAAGCGGGCGCTGATCGCCGAGTCGGAGGGCGACAAGCAGGCCAAGATCAACCGCGCCGAGGGCGACAAGCAGGAAGCGATCGCCCGCTCTGAGGGTGAAAAGATGAAGCGCATCAATGAGGCCGAGGGCCGCGCCGCCGAGATCGAACGCGTCGCCCTGGCCACGGCCCGGGGGATCCGCGAGATCGCCGCCGCCATCGGCGCGCCCGGCGGCAGGGAGGCCGTCAACCTGCGCATCGCCGAGCAATACCTCAACGAATTCGGCAAACTGGCGGTCAAGAGCAACACCATGATCCTGCCGGCCAACCTGACCGACGTCGCCGGCACGGTCGCAACCGTGGCGCGCATCTTTACGGAAACCAGCAAGGCGATGCCCGAGCCGCCGCAGAGCTGACAGGGCCGTCATGCCGCGGCCGGGACACGGCAAGGCTGAGCGGGCCGGGCCGCAGCCATGGGGGCGGCGAAGGCCCCTCCAGGCCGGGTCCCGGGCGGAACAGTAATCACCGGGGCAGGAGGAAGGGAGGCCGCCATGCGCGCCAGAACCCAAAAGAACGGATTGACCCTGCAGGCCTACGCCGGAACCACCGGCACCCTGCTGGCGATGAACACCTCGAGTGCGCGCCGCAAGGGCCTCCTCGGCTTCGCCATCGAGCGCGAGGGACCGGCAAGCGGCCGGGTGCGCTGGCTCCAGGGGCTGCTGCGCTTTCCCGGCGAGGCCGCGGACATCAATACTCCGGTCGACACCAACCTCGGCCCCATCCAGAAATACCGCTGGTCCGATTACTCGGTCTATGCAGGCACGCCTTATCGCTACAAGATCTATGGCGTCTATGGCAAGCCGGGCAAGCTGCGCTATGTCGACGGCCCCGAAGTCAGCCTCACGACCGAGTCGCTGCAGCAGGGGATGCACCAGATCATTTTCAACCGCGCGGCAGCCGCCAGCCAGGCCTACGCCCGCCGCTTCGGCAATGCCAATCCCGGCGATCCCGGCCAGGAGGAGGCGCGCAAATGGCTTTCGCGCGGCCTCTACGAGCGTCTCCTCGCCTTTTTCGACCAGGCCCTCGACGCCTCCTGGGCGCTCGATGTCGCGGTCTATGAGGTCGAGCTGCCGGAGGTGACTGCCGCCCTGGCGCGGGCGCTGAGCCGCGGCGCCCGGCTCCGCGTCGTCTATCACGCTCGCAGCGCGGATCCCCAGACCACCCTCAATGAGCAGACCCTCGAGCCGCTGCCCCCCTATGTCAAGGCCAGCCGCCTCACCTCGGCGATCTTTCATCACAAGTTCTGTGTGCTGAGCCGCATCCAGGGGGATGGCTCGCTCGCCCCGCAGGCGGTGCTCACCGGGTCGACCAATTTCACCGCCAATGCCGTCTACCGTCAGGCCAACGTCCTCCACATCATGGAGGATCCCGCGATCGCCGGCCGCTATCTCGAGCTGTTCAACAAGCTCTTCGCCGGCATCGATACGGGCGACACCCGCGACTATATCAACCGTGTCAATCCCGTCATCGGCGGACTGGCGCCGCAGGTGCTCTTCAGCCCGCGCTCGCATCTGACCGACCTCCAGGAGGTGATCGGGATCATCAAGCGGGCACGGCGCGACCTGGTCTTCTGCACCGCCTTCAATCTCCTCGACGGCATCGAGGACGCCTTGCTGGGAGAGGAGGAGAGCCACATCATCCGCTACGGACTGCAGAACAGCAAATCGCGGATCACCGGCATGCATCGCCACGCCCGCTTTGTCACCCCGGCCTTCCTGCGCAAGGGGCTGGAGGGCTTTCTGCAGGAGTCGATCGCCGGTCAGGAGGGCAACATCCTGATCCACCTCAAGACGATCATCACCGATTTCAGCTCGGAGCAGCCGACGATCATCACCGGATCGAACAATTTTTCGCGCAGCGCCTCCTCCAGCAATGACGAGAATCTGCTCATCGTCAGCCGTGAGACCGCGGTGGCCGATATCTATGTGACCGAAATGATGCGGCTTTATGACCATTACCGCTTCCGCTACAACAGCACCGCGCGCAGCGGACGCGGTCCGGCAGGACGGCTGGTGCTCGCTCCGGACGATCACTGGACCGACCGCTATTACGCCCCGCAGAGTCTCGAGTATTTCGAGCGCATGCGCTTCAGCCGGACGGCGGAGGAATGAGGCGCACCAGCCGGTAAAAAGCGCCACTCCTCGCTTTTACTCTCGCGCCCACCCACACGCGCTCGCGCCAACCCACACGCTCTCGTGCCCACCCGGCTATTCTTTCTCGTGCCCACCCGGCTATTCTTGCGCGGCTTGATTCCCCCTCTCGTGCCCACCCGGCGCTCCTGGTGCCCACCCGGCAGCGCGCACGCCCCTCTCGCACGTCCTTGCCCGCATACTCTCGCGCCAACCCACACGCTCTCGCGCCAATCCACACGCTCTCGCGCCCACCCGGCTATTCTTGCGCGGCTTGATTCCCCCTCTCGTGCCCACCCGGCGCTTCTCTTGCCCACCCGGCGCGCTCCGGTAAAAAGCGCCACTCCGCGCTTTTCGCTTGCGTGACCCCGGCAAAATCCGTATTATCGGGTAGAGGCCTGTCCGCTTGAGGAGGAGCGCATGCCCGACTACCCCAACCGCATCACCGATTGGCCCGAGGAGGAGCGGCCGCGCGAACGCCTGCTCCACTACGGGCCGGACGCCCTTTCCGAGGCGGAGCTGCTCGCCATCATCCTCCACACCGGCGCCGGCAAGACCACTGTCGTCGATCTCGCGCGCCAACTGATCACCCGTTTCAACGGCCTGCGCGGTCTCGACGCCGCCCCGGTCGCCAGCCTGCAGGAGATCAAGGGCATGGGCGATGCCAAGGCCTGCCAGATCAAGGCCGCTCTCGAACTCGCCAAACGCTTCAGCCAGCAGCGCTGGACCCGCCAGGAGGTGCGCGTCCAGAGTTCCGAGGATGTCTATCAGTACCTGCACCTGCGCCTCCGCGACCTGAAGCGCGAGGTCTTTCAGGTCCTTTTTCTCACCACCCGCCACGACATCATCGCCGACCGCATCCTCTTCGAGGGCTCGCTCACCGAAAGCGTCGTTTCGCCGCGCGAGGTCATTGCCACCGCCCTGCAGCACGCCGCCGCCGCGGTCATCCTCGTCCACAACCATCCCAGCGGCGATCCCCATCCCTCCACGGAGGACAAACGCGTCACCGACAAGATCATCCTCGCCTGCCGCCCCTTCGACCTGGCCGTCCTCGACCATCTCATCATCGGCCGCGACACCTACTTCAGCTTCGCCGACCAGGGATTGATCGTGTCGGGCTGATCCGCCGATTTTTTCATTGCATCGCACGCCGCCGCGTCTTACCTTACGGCATGAAAAAACTCGCATTTCTCCTGCTTCTGCCCGGCCTCCTGGCTGCCGCGGAGAACGGCCGCCGCCTGGTGCGCATCCGCATCGACCAGCCCGCCCAGGTTCGGCTCCTCCTCAGCATGGACCTCGACCTCGCCGGCCGCGGCCCTGACGGCTCATTGGATGCGGTCCTCTCCCCGGCGGAGGAGACGGCGCTGCAGCGCCAGGGCTTCAGCCTCGAGCCCTTGACGCCCGCCGCCGGGCTGGAAAAAACCGCCGCGGCCCTGAGCGGCGATATGGGGGCCTACCACACCTATCAGGAGCTCAGCGAGGAGCTGGCCGCCCTCGCCGAGAGCTATCCCGACATCCTCCGCCTGACCTCCATCGGCCGCTCGATCGAGGGGCGCGAAATCTGGGCGGTCAAGATCTCCGACCATCCCGAGCTGGAGGAGGCGGACGAGGCGGAGGTGCTGCTCACCGCCGCCATCCATGCACGCGAGATCATCACCCCAGAGATCATCCTTGACCTGATCCATTATCTCACCACGCTCTACGGGCAGGATTCCTTGCTGACCCGCCTGGTCGACGAACGCCAGATCTGGCTCGTACCGATGATCAATCCCGATGGCCACGTCCGCGTCGAGAACGGCGACATCTGGTGGCGCAAGAACTGCCGGATCAACACGGACGGCAGCATCGGCGTCGATCTCAACCGCAATTTCGGCTACAAGTGGGGATACAATCCATACGGTTCCAGCCCCACGCCGTACTCCGAGACCTATCGCGGCCCCGCCGCCTTCTCCGAGCCCGAAACCGCCGCCCTGCGCGATCTGGCCGCCGCGCACCATTTCGCCGCGGTCATCAATTACCACAGCTACAGCCGGCTCGCCCTCTTTCCGTGGAGCTACATCGCCCGGCACTCCAGCCATCACGCCGTTTTTCTCGAACTGGCGCGCAACCTCACCCGCGCCAGCGGCTATGGCTATGGCGACACCGCGATGGGAGTCCTCTACGAGACCAACGGCGATTCGGACGACTATTTTTACGGCTCCAGCCTCGAGCGGGACCAGCCGTCCTTCAGCCTGACGATCGAGGTGGGGACCGACTTTCACCCGGCCGAGAGTGAGATGAGTCAGCTCATCAGCGAGAACCGCCCCGCGAGCCTCTACATCGCCTGGGTTGCGGACAAGCTGCACCGCGACCCCTGGCAGATCGTGCCGGACAGCGCCCGGACCGGGATCGAGCCGGACGCGCTGCCGCCGGTGGTGGAGCAGCCCGCCGCTGCGGCGCCGCAAGCCTTTGTCCTGGCGCAGAACTGGCCGAATCCCTTCAATGCGGCCACGACCCTGCGCTATACCCTGGCGCAGGAGGCCTGGGTCCGCCTGACGCTCTTCGATGCCCGCGGCCGCAGCCTGCGCACCCTGCTGAGCGCGCTGCAGCCGGCCGGGACGCACGAGCTCCGTTTCGACGCCGCCGGGCTGCCTTCTGGGGTCTATTTCTGCCGGATCGAGGCCGGCGAACCGTCCTGGCCGGCAGCGGCCGCAGGCGCAGCAGGGCCGGCAGAAGGGCCGGCAGAAGGGTCGGCAGAAGGGGCAGCCGCTGCAGCTTTAGCCGCGGCCTCGCCCGGCGCAGCAGCGCCGGCGAACCAGCCTGGGATCGCCGGAAGTGACGATCTCGCCAGAAGTGCCGAACGCAGGACTGCAGCGTCGCGCCGCAGCGGCAGCGCGCTCCTCAAGATGCTCCTCCTCCGCTGATTTTCCTTGAAAAAGTGGCCGGAAATCGCTACACTGTAGTTCATTCAGCGCACAGGCGAGCATGCAGAAAAAAACGCATAATATCAACGTCCTTCCCGAGAACCTGATCAACAAGATCGCGGCCGGGGAGGTCATCGACCGCCCGGCGGCGGTGGTCAAGGAGCTGATCGAGAACAGCATCGACGCGGGCGCGACCCGCATCGAGGTGATCCTCAAGGGCGGCGGCAGCCAGCTCATCCAGATCATCGACAACGGCAGCGGCATGAGCGAGGAGGACGCGATCCTCTCGCTGCAGCGCCATGCCACCTCCAAGATCCGCACCTACGCCGACATCGAAAAGATCCACACCCTCGGCTTCCGCGGCGAGGCCCTGGCGAGCATGGCCGCGGTCTCGCGCCTTGAGCTGCGCACCGTACCGGCCGGAGCGATCTCCGGCACGCTCATCCAGGTCGAGGGCGGGATCGTGCAAAAGGTCGAGGAATCCGGCGGCAATCCCGGCACCTCGATCGCGGTCAAGACCCTCTTTTTCAATACCCCGGCGCGACGCAAGTTTCTCCGCGCCGAATCCACCGAGTACCGTTCGATCCTGGCGATGCTCAACCATTTTACCCTCGCCTTTCCCGAAATCGCCTTTTCGCTCGTCCATGACGATGCCGAGGTCTTCCGCCTCGCCCCGGCGGAGCTGCCCGAGCGCCTCGCCGAGGTGCTCGGCTCGCGCGTGCGCCATAATCTGGTCCCGGTCGAGGACAACAGCGCACTGATGACCGTCAGCGGCTACATCGGCACCTATGACGTCATGCGCAAATCGCGCAACGACCAGTATCTCTTCCTCAACCGCCGCTTCATCAACGACCGCACCCTCAGCTATGCGGTCACCCAGGCCTTCGGCGAGAGCATCCCCAAGGGGCATTATCCCCTCTTCGTGCTCTTTATCGAAATCGATCCCGGGCGGGTCGATGTCAACGTCCACCCCACCAAGAACGAGGTCAAGTTCGCCGACTCGCGGCTGGTCTTCGATTTGCTGCGCAGCGCGGTCAAACGCGCCCTGCGCACCGACCATATCATCCCCGAGATCCAGCAGTTCTATCCGCCGCGCTGGGGCGCCGGCGGCGCACCCGGCAGGCCGGGCAGCGGTCTCGAGGGCGGGCCGGGAGGCGTTCCCGTCAGCGGTGGCGAAGGCGTCAATCCTGACGAGCAGACCACCCTCGACTGGGAGGCCGGCGAGTCGGTCTTTCCGCCGCCCGGACTCTTTGCCCACGGCGCCTTTGCCGGCAGGACGTGGAATCCCACGGAGCCCAACGCCGCCACGCCGGAAGCCGCGCCGGGAGAGCAGAGCTTTGCGCCCGGTTCCTGGCCGCCCGGCGCGATCCCGTCAGGCCCTTACCCGCCTGAAACCTTCCCGCCTGGATCGTATCCGCCCGGATCCTATCCGCAGGGTGCATTCCCCGCTGACGCCAGCGGCGCCGCCGGCAGATCGACAGGTGGCGCCCTGCCCGCAGGCCCCGGTCCCGGAGAGCCCGGCGTGATATTTACGGCCGGGCCTGAGAGCTTTACCCCCGGCGGTACGCCCGCGCCGCGGCCGCGCGAGGCCGCCAACGTCTGGCAGGTGCAGAACAAGTACATCCTCTCGCAGATCAAAAGCGGCCTGGTGGTGATCGACCAGCACGTCGCCCATGAGCGCATCCTCTACGAACGCGCCAAAAAGAACATCAGCCAGGCGGAGGGGGTCTCGCAGCAGCTCCTCTTCCCGCAGACCATCGAGCTCTCGCCCCAGGACTATCAGGTCATGGTCGAGATCGGCCCCTGGCTGGAGAAACTCGGCTTTCAGATCAAGCTTTTCGGCGGCCGCACCATCGTCGTCGAGGGGGTGCCCGCAGGGATGCGCGTCGGCGCGGAGAACCGCATCCTCCT
>Ga0209099_1002626_pt1 | contig 15512 bp, 11 predicted proteins | sample AD_JPNHW2_MetaG_FD_184430 | JGI IMG/M metagenome (GOLD analysis project Ga0209099, IMG submission 184430) | Active sludge microbial communities of municipal wastewater-treating anaerobic digesters from Japan - AD_JPNHW2_MetaG (SPAdes) (version 2) | ecosystem: Engineered > Bioreactor > Anaerobic... | reverse complement strand
AGATATTCAAGTCGTTCATTTGAGTTTTTGTAGCCGTTGACCATTTCTTTTGCAAACGAGCGGTGCAAAAAGGCCAACTGATAAAGATTTATATTTCGCGGAGTGAATCCGAGAATGTTTTTTAATGCCCGTGCTAATTGTTTATTGGTAAGCGTAAAAAAAGAATTAGCCGTTGAATTTTTTAAAAATGATGGTAGCATTATGTCCGCCAAATCCAAACGTGTTCGACAATGCAGCTCTTACTTCACGTTTCTGGCTTTTATTGAAAGTAAAGTTAAGTTTATTGTCAATATCGGGATCGTCTGTAAAATGATTTATTGTCGGACAAATGATATCGTTTTTTACTGTCATAATTGTGGCAACAGCTTCGATAGCCCCGGCTGCTCCAAGTAAATGCCCGGTCATTGATTTGCTTGAGCTCAGATTTATTTTGTAAGCATGTTCGCCAAAAGCACCCATTATAGCATTACACTCTGAAATGTCTCCCAATGGAGTTGATGTCCCATGAGTGTTAATATAATCTATATCTTCGGGTTTCATTCCAGAATTTTCAAGAGCATTCTTCATTACCAATTCAGCGCCGGTTCCATCAGGGTGTGGCTGTGTAATATGATAAGCATCCGCAGATAAACCACCGCCGGCTATTTCACAGTAAATATCAGCGCCCCTGTTTAAGGCATGTTCAAGTTCTTCAAGAACAAGCGCTGCACTGCCTTCGCCAAGTACAAACCCGTCCCGGTCTTTGTCATAAGGACGCGACGCGGTCGAAGGATCATCATTGCGGGTTGAAATGGCGTGCATTGCATTAAAACCGCCAATTCCGCATACGCCGATAGCGGCTTCAGATCCACCGGCAATCATTACATTAGCCTGTCCTAAGCGAATATAATTAAAAGCGTCAATGATGGAGTTGCTTGAAGATGCACATGCCGACGTGGTAGTGAAATTTGGCCCTCTCAAGCCGAATCTTATTGATATCAGCCCGCCGGCAATATCAGCAATCATTTTGGGTATAAAAAAGGGACTAAAACGGGGAGTCCCGTCACCTTTAGCAAATGTTACAACTTCTTCAAGAAAGGTATCAAGCCCGCCAATTCCGGAAGCCCATATAACTCCCGCTTTTTTCAGGTCAATTTTAGCAAGATCAATACCGGAATTTTGTACGGCTTCTTGCGACGAAACTAATGCATACTGCGCAAATAAATCCATCTTACGCCCCTCTTTTCTGTCAAAAAAAGCAAGGGAGTCGTAATTTTTTACTTCGCAGGCAAATTTAGTTTTGAATTTAGAAGTATCGAACCGATTGATTAATGCTGATCCGCTAACCCCATTAAGCAACGCCTTCCAATAATCCTGAAGGTTATTGCCAATAGGTGTTATTGCACCAAGTCCGGTAACAACAACCCTTTTTAACTCCATGAAGTAAAATTACTTGGTATTGTTTTCGATATACTTTATTGCGTCGCCAACTGTGCCAATTTTTTCGGCTTCTTCATCAGGAATTGCTATGTTGAATTCTTTTTCAAATTCCATGATCAATTCAACAGTGTCAAGAGAATCTGCGCCCAGATCGTTTGTGAAACTTGCTTCGGGAGTAACTTCATTTTCATCCACACCGAGTTTATCAACTATGATAGCTTTAACTCTTGCTGTAATGTCTGACATAACTATAATTTTATATTTATAAGGCTGCAAAGAAAACCATAAAATCAGACATGGCAAAGGCTTTTTTAAAAAAAATTCTTCTTGAGCAGGTATTATCTATTGATTATCTGAATATTATGAGCATTTGCAGCTAAAATATTTTAACAAATTTTAAGAGAACTCTTATATTCTAAAACGATAATTATTTACTACCTGTATGCCCGAAACCGCCTGTTCCCCTGTCGGATTCTTCAAGCACACTAACCTCTATCCACTCAGCTTTTTCGTGTTTTGCGATAATCATTTGCGCCACTCTTTCACCATCATTAACAACAAAATCTTCTGATGAGAGATTAACCAAAATAACCATTACCTCTCCGCGGTAGTCAGCATCAATTGTCCCCGGAGTGTTAAGTACAGTTATCCCTTTTTTTATGGCAAGCCCGCTTCGTGGCCTCACCTGTGCTTCATAACCAAATGGAATTTCTATGAATATTCCGGTTGGAATAAGAGCGCGATGCAAAGGCTTCAAAACAACCGGAGTTTCAAGGCTTGCCCTTAAATCCATTCCTGCCGAAGCATTTGTTTCGTATTTTGGTAATGGATGTTTCGATTTGTTTACAATCTTTACGTTCATGATTTTCTTATTTTTTAATTTTCAACAACGATGGCCTTTCATAATAAATAATTATAAAAACATAAAATAAAAACATAACGGTATTTACACCTAATCTTATTGCCAACGGAATATCTTTGATCAACCAACTTATAAAATAAAGTATAAGAGCTAGGCCAAAATAACTAAAGATCTTTTTCAGATTATATTTTACATAATAATGTTTTTGCCCAATAAAGTAAGATAGAACCATCATAGAACAGTAACAGGTAAACGTTGCCCAGGCAGAACCCATATATCCGATTATCGGAATAAGTAAAAAGTTCATTGCTAACGTTACTATTGCCCCAAAAATGGATAAATAGGCACCAAACCTTGTTTTATCAGTAAGTTTATACCAAATCGAAAGGTTGTAAAAAACACCTAAAAACATATTAGCCAACAACAAAATAGGCACTATTCCAAGCCCTTCGTGATATTTTTCCCCGATAAAATACTTGACAACATCAATGTATAGCATCACACCAAGAAAAATCAGCAGGCAAATGATTACAAAATATTTCATCACGGCAGCATATATATCTTTCGCGTCGGTTTCTTTTGAATAAGAAAAGAAAAAAGGTTCGGCAGCATATTTAAATCCCTGAATTGCTATGGTCATCAAAATAGAAATTTTATAACATGCCGAATAAATGCCCACCTGCGATAATGCAATATCAGCCGGAGATAAATATTTGAGTAGAATACGGTCAAAAGTTTCATTGATGTTTCCGGCTAAACCAAAAATAAGCAACGGCAACGCATATTTTATCATTCGTTTCCATACTGTAGTATCAAACTGCAGCTTTTTATGAGGAAGTACAATAAATAAAAGCAATACCGTTGAGCCTGTTGCGATTAAATTTGCAATAAAAATATATCCGACTCCGATAGAAGGATTATAGATAAAAGAAATTACGTTATAGAGAATGTGATTATTATAGAAATACGGAAAAACATAAAGAAAAATTACATTCAGCAGAAAGCAAACAGAGATGCTGAAAATTTTAAAAAAAGCAAACATCTTAGGACGGTTCAGCGCTCTCAGCTTGGCGAAAGGAATAGTTGAAACAGCATCAAATACTATGATCAGAGAAAACCAGATAATATATTCACTATGGCCGGGATACCTGATCAGTGAAGCAATCGGCTGAGCCATAAAAATCATGAAAACCAGAAATACCGCTGAACTTACAAGCAATGATATTATGGTAGTTCCATAAACCTTTTCCCTTTCATTTGATTTTTTATCATAGAATCTGAAAAAGGCTGTTTCCATTCCATAGGTAAGCAGCACTATCAGCAAGGCAACATAAGCATACATTTCGCCAACAACACCATATTTTTCAGGACTAAAAATATAGGTATGTATCGGAACTAATACATAGTTTATCAGGCGTGCAACAATGGTGCTTGTTCCATAAATTGCAGTCTGTCCGGCTAATTTTCTGAGAGGATTCGACAAATACTATTTTTTTGCAAATTTATAAATATATAACGCTCAATCGCATTGAAACAGAAAATGAATAATTTTATTTTATCAACACAAATTTGTTTGACTTTTCAATATTAAACATCAGTTATATTACGTTATTGTTTAATTGAATTCAATTACGATGAAAAAGGTCTTAACAATATTGTTTTTATGTTCAATTTTTTTGTTTCAGCTTCATGCGCAGGAAACACCTGAATTAAATCTAAAAATAGCAAACTACGTTAAAACCGTCATTGGAACAAAAGTAAACCGCGGTGAGTGCTGGGACCTTGCTTATGAAGCCTTGACACAAAACAACTGTGAATGGGACGGAAACTATAAGTATGGTAAAAAACTTAATCCGAAAACCGATAGTATTTATCCGGGAGATCTTCTCCAATTTAATAATGTTACTTTAAAATACAAGAAAGACGGACTGCTATATAAGGAAAATTTCGGCATGCACACAGCAATTATATATACTGTAAAGGCAAAAGGAATTTATGAAATTGCTCACCAAAACAATGCTTTTTCCGGACGTAAAGTTGGATTAAGTGAGCTTAACCTTGAAAATTTGACTTCTGGGACAATACAATTTTACAGGCCTGTTGCAAAAACTACCCGATGAAAATTTTCTGAAGTACTATTGACGTAATCAGAAGCCACATCATTATTTCACCAAACAACACTTTTTTTAAGCTAAGATAATAATAGGACGTAAGTATTGTAATGGGCAATAGTAAGTATGAAAATTCATAAATAAAATTAGTGATAAGGAACAACATACTCAGCGAATTCAGTAAAAAAAGCCAAAAGATCACATTAAAGACTTTACGCACATATATTATTTTTTCGCGCGAAATCACAAACATTTTCGTAAACGAAACAAGTAGCAACATTCCTATTATTGCCGACGTAATGTATTGAAAGACGGAAAATGATAGCGAATACCGGCCAAGGTTAAAAACATTAAAAACATTCCGATACTGATATACAACCATAGACAATTGATCGGATAATAAAAAATATGTAAACAAATAAATATAAACCGTCGCCAGGCCGATGACACTTATTATCCATTCGCGCCATGAAAAGGTATGAAAAATCAATAAAAAGATCCAGACAATCAAAATCAGGCCGGCAGATTTAAAATAAAACAGGGAGCTAATTCCGGCAAACAACCCGCAGATGAAAATTTCTTTATAACTTTCTTCTTTCGTTTTGATTCTTAACAACATCGTCAGTAATAAAATAATAAACCCGTTCGAAATCAGAAACGGATGAAGTGTCAGCATTAGCGGTGTGCTGCTCATTAACAGTATATACAAAAATGCCGTCATATACGATGTTTTGGGCGTTATTTTATATTCCGCCAAAATGTTATTAAGTAAAATTGCTTCGACCATTAATAATGTGAAAGCGATTATTGTATATAAAAAAGACATGTTTTCCAGATGGTAATAAACAAAATTATATCCATACGAAAGGTCAAACGGTTCAAACATGGGGTATCCGTTCAAAAATGCAGGAAGCCACAACAAAACAGCCGTTAACAAGATAACGATCAGCTGAAAATTTGTATTATATTTAAAAATGCGTGTTATCAAAACTTCTTAAATAATTACATTACGTCTTTTCCGATATCCCTGCGAAAATACTTGCCATTAAAATTAATAAGCGATGCATTATGATATGATTTCTCAAGCGCTTCACTTAAAGTTTCGCCTAATGACGTTACGCCCAAAACGCGGCCACCATTTGTTATCGTATTCCCGCTCAGATCAACGGTGGTTCCTGCATGAAACACAAGACTGTCGAGCACATTATTGATCCCTGTTATTATTTCCCCTTTTTCATAATTTCCGGGATAACCTTTTGAAACCAACATCACAGTTGCGGCGTATCGTTTATCAAAATCAATATCTATTTCTTTTAATTTATTGTTAGCGACCGCAAGCAGCAATTCAACAAAATCATTTTTAATGCGAGGTAACACGCTTTCTGTTTCAGGATCGCCCATACGAACATTGTATTCTATAACTTTAGGCTCGCCGCCAACATTCATCAGTCCGAAAAATATAAAACCTTTGTAAGCGATATTTTCAAGTTTAATTCCCTCGATAGTTGGTTTGATAATTTGTTCAATAACATTTTCCATGAACACCTCATCAGCAAACGACACTCCGGAAACGGTACCCATACCGCCGGTATTTGGCCCGGTATCGCCCTCCCCAATTTTTTTATAATCTTTGGCCGAAGGAAGGATCTTGTATGTATCACCATCGGTAATTACAAAAACAGAAAGCTCAATGCCTTTCAAAAATTCTTCAATGACAACTTTTGCGCTTGCCTTGCCGAATTTTGAACCAATAAGCATTTGCGTCAACTCCTCCTTTGCTTCTGTAACATCATTTAAAATCACTACGCCTTTTCCGGCTGCTAAGCCGTCGGCCTTAAGTACAAACGGGGCCTTTAATGTTTCCAGAAACCGATATCCGTCTTCAATGGTTTCTTTTGAAAATGTTTGATAAGCCGCAGTCGGTATATTATATTTTTGCATGAATGCTTTTGCAAAATCTTTGCTCCCTTCGAGTTCTGCGCCTTCTTTAGAAGGACCAATAACCGGGATATGGCTTATATCATCGTGTTCCAGAAAAAAATCATAAATTCCATTCACCAATGGGTCTTCAGGTCCGACAAGTACAAGATTTATGTTTCTCTCTTTAACTATCTGCCTGATCTTGTCAAAATCAACCGGGCTGCAATTTATGTTTTCCCCAAGTAGAGCTGTGCCGGCATTACCGGGTAAAATAAAAAGTTTTTTAAGCAACGGACTTTGAGCTAGTTTCCATGCAAAAGTATGTTCACGCCCACCTGAACCTATAAGCAAAATATTCATACTGTTTATTTTAAAACTAATGCCATAAAATTAGTTCAAATTTTACAAACTTCGTTTCGGAAAAAATCTTGATCGAATGTAAAAGAAGATGGTCGGATTTTTTTACAAATTATATTTTTATGAGAAAATCTCTCATACCTTGCATTGCAAGGTAACGGTGGCTTATGTTATTTTTTTCTTCAGGATTCATCTCTGCAAATGTTTTTTCATAACCAATGGGTTGAAACAAAGGATCGTAACCAAATCCCATACTACCTTTGCGTTCAGGCAATATTTCACCACATATTTTCCCCTGGAATAAATGCTCTTTACCATCTAAGATCAAGGCGATTACGGTTTTAAAACAAGCGCTGCGATTAACACTATCGGCCATTTCAGCAAGAAGCTTATTGATATTATCATCAAAGTCACATTCCTCACCCGCATACCTTGCCGAATAAACCCCAGGCGCTCCACTAAGGCACTCGACCTCCAGCCCTGTATCATCGGCAAAACAATTCAAGTGATATCTTTCATAGATATATCTGGCTTTTTGCAGTGCATTACCTTCAAGCGTTTCTGCTGTTTCGGGAATTTCTTCATCAAAACCGATATCGTTGAGTGAGACAATTTCTATGTCAGACCTATTCAAAATGTGGCGTATCTCTTCGAGTTTATGTTTGTTGTTTGTAGCAAAAACAAGTTTCATTTGTTTTTTTTCGCAAAAGTACAATTATTTTATTTTGTTATTTGCCAATACTTGTAATGCTTAAAACCGTTATTTTTATAAATTTGCACTACCACTTAATTTCTCCATCATGTTTATAAGATCACTCATTTCAACGATTCTATTCATCAATATTTTTGTGATAAATGTTTTATCTCAGCATATCGTATCGCTGGATTCACTCAGATATCCCGATCGTTTTGTATCAAGATATATCCCGATGCTTACCGACAAGGAACTGATGAAAATTGCTTCATTACCAGATCTAAATATGCCTCCTGAAAATAATATCACAAACAAATCAACCCTGCCATACATGGTTGATAATTCCATACTGCCTTATATGATCGCCACAACCTGGCAGACTGGCTACGAATGCGGTCAATCGGCAAGTATCGCGGACGATTTTACTTTTGAGATCAACCGGCTGCGAAATCTTCCATCTACAATAGATACGAATCGTTATGTTACTCATTTTGCGTGGAATTTTCTTAACAACGGATATAATTATACCGGCGCCAGCTATTATGATTCGTGGGAAATTATACGCAAATGCGGAACTCCCAATGTTGAGGATTACGGCGGAGAACTTTTTTATGGGGGTGAAAAACGCTGGATGACAGGATATGATCTTTATTACAAGGCAATGCACAATCGCTTATATACGGGATACAATATCCAGGTTGGCACTCCCGAAGGATTGATGATACTTAAAAACTGGCTGCACAATCACCTGGATGGATCATCCGTGGGCGGACTTGCAAATTTTTATGCACAATACGGCTCTCCTGATGCAACATTACCTACCGGGACGGAAGAAGCCGGAAAAGCCTTAAAGACAACATGGGGTAACAGTCCGAGTCATACATGGACGATTGTTGGCTATAATGATTCTATCCGATATGATTTTAATGGCGATGGGCATTACACTAATAATATTGATATCAACTCAGACGGCCTGGTTGATATGCACGATTGGGAAATTGGCGGGTTGAAGTTTATTAACGGTTATTTAGGTCCAAATTGGGGAAACGGTGGCTACTGTTATATGATGTATAAAGCGCTGGCTGACGATATCAGTAATGGCGGGATATGGAACCATCGGGTTTCAGTACAATATGTGAAACAAAATTACGATCCGCTCTTAACTATGAAAATTCAGTTAAAACATGATTCCCGAAATAAAATAAAAGTTAACGCAGGCCTTTCAACAAATATCTCCGACACGAAACCACAGTTTGTTTTAGACTTCCCAATTTTCAGTTTTCAGGGCGGTGATTATTATATGCAGGGGGATTCTATTGAAGCGGCAAAAACCATAGAATTTGGGCTTGATATCAGTCCTTTATTGACTTTTATACAGCCAGGACAAAATGCAAAATATTTTTTACAGGTTGCAGAAAATGATCCCTCGGGCTTATATTCAGGGCAAATTATTAGCTATTCGGTCATTGACTATACATCAGGAGTTACACAAATTGATTGTCCTTCAACCAACGTTAACCTCACAAATAACGATACAACCCGCCTTTTTCTGAACAGAATTGTTAATTTCAGCAAGGTGGGCATTACGACGAACTCTCTTCCGGAAGCATCAATCAGCGAACCATATTCTGTTCAACTAAATGCCGCAAACGGAACGGCCCCTTATCATTGGGATTATTTATTTGATTTTTTAGAAAACGAGACTAATGGCACATCACCCACGGTTACTTCAACCGTCCTTGTTGCCAATTCTACAGGCTATGCTGTTCAGAACTTAAGTTTCGTCTTCCCGTTTTATGGTGAAAAATATAATAAACTTTATGTTAGTCCTGATGGATACATAAAATTTGATGATCAGAAATACACATGGCCATTTTTAATAGACAAGGTTTTATTATTTAAAAGTACCAAAATGATTGCGCCGTTTCTTGCTGATCTCGTTTTCGGATCCGGGCAAGGTTTTTGGTACGAAGGAAACAGCCAATACGCTTCATTCAGATGGAGCGCCTATGTTTCGGGGCAAAGTGGAAGCAATGTAAATGTTGTGGTTAAGCTTTTTCCCGACGGGAAAATCGAAATGTACTACAATAACATAAATGTTGCCACCTCAACGGGATGGATAAGTGCTGTTTCACGCGGAGATAACAATAATTATCAATTCACTAAATACTCTGGAAAGTTAAATGTAAATTCAACTACCCGGCTTATTAAATTAACACCACCCGCAATTCCGCTTGAATTAAAAATATCGGATGACGGAGTTCTTTATGGCACACCTGTTTCAGAATATAATAATTTACCCCTTACATTTAAAGTAACGGATAATAACAACATCTCAAATACAAAAACAATTCCATTCAGCACTAATGGTATCTTATCAACCTACAAGGTTAGCGCAGGAACAGATTCTATTATCAATGCCGGTGAAAATGTTTCGTTAAGCATCGCTTTAAAAAATATTGGCAGTAATACAATTGCAAACGCACAAATGAAAATTTACGCAAATGACAGCCATATAACAATGATTGATAGCATCGAAACGGTTGGCAATCTTGCTCCGGATGATTCTGTTCCATTTTTAAATGCTTTTTCATTTAATGTTGACACTACCGTTCAGGATAACCATATCATTAATTTAAATCTTATTATTTATAATTCAACTGATACATTTAATGTTGTTATCTGCCTTCCGGTTCGTTCTTTAATTCTTGATATTGGGTCGGTTACTATTGCCGATGGAAATAATAACATTTTGGAGCCGGGTGAAAACGCTTCCGCTATAATTGAAGTACTTAACATAGGAGGAACAACGGCCTATAATGTAAACGGAATATTAACTTCAAATGACCCTTATACGAGTATTATCAGCGACTCCATGTTTTTTTCAAGTATCGCGGGCGGTGATACTTCTAATGGGTTTTATGTGGTTAATGTTTCTAATACTGCCCCAGATGGGCATATAATTGTATTTAATTTAAAACTAACAGCGGATGGCGGTTATATAACTCACAAGTTTTTTACCGTTCAGATTGGTGGTAACGCCGAAGATTTTGAGACAGGCGATTTTTCAAAATTTCCATGGAGTACGATTTCATCGGGCGACTCTGCATGGTATATAACTTCACAATTGCCGTTTGAAGGGTTGTATTGTTCAAAATCCGGAAATATTTCTGAAAATCAGGAAACATCTTTAAACGTAACGTTAAATATTCTGAACAGCGGAACGGTTAGTTTTTATAGAAAAATTTCCTGCGAAGCCCATGCCGGATATACCGATTATGATTATTTTGCTTTTTTCATTGATGGTGTTGAAATGGGTCGATGGGACGGCATTACCTCGTGGATACGATCCGAATATCCGGTAAGCGACGGAGTTCACACATTCAAGTGGCTGTATAAAAAAGATTATTCGGTAAGCGCCGGCGAAGATTGTGCCTGGCTTGATTATATTGTTTTCCCACCGTCAATTGAACTCGGATCTAACGTTGTGCAAAACCCTGCTTCGATATTTAAAACATTGTCAATTAACTCTTCGACAACAGATTTAATAACATTTAATAATAATGATCCAAACAACGCCGTGATATATAATTGCTTGGTAACAGATTTTTCGGCAAATGGAAATAACACCTGGTTGGTGCCGGAAGTGAATTATGGTTGCCTTGATGCTAATAGCAATGGTTCTTTGGAATTGTTTTTCGATTCTCATGGGCTGACTACAGATACCTACAATTGCATGATCAATCTGATTTATAATTTTTCTGATACAATCAATATTCCGGTTACCATGCTGGTTAATAACCCAAATGCAATCGGTGAAAACGATTTTAATGATATTAATTTACAAATATATCCTAATCCTTTTGCAACCCAGACAGTGATTTCGTTTACCATAGACAGACAAACACCTGTTAATCTGGCAATTATCGATCTAAATGGTAGAAAAATAAAAACGCTTATTTCAGAAATTCTCGATTCGGGAAAATATAAATACTCCTGGGACGGCACTGATGAATTCAATAATATTTTAGCTTCTGGCATTTATTATTACCGTTTTATCAGCGGAGAATCTTTCCACTCGGGCCGCATCATTTTCATGAAATAATACCGATGGTTTTTAGTAGCGTACTTTTTTTGTTCTTCTTTCTTCCGGTTACGTTATTCCTGTATTATTTAACAGGTAAAAAAAACAAGAATTTAGTGGCTTTATTAGCCAGCATTCTTTTTTATGCCTGGGGAGCGCCACTTTTTGTTTTTGTAATTTTCGGGTCTATTATCTGTGATTTTATTTTTGCAAAATACATTCACAAATCCGAAGGCCGCAAAAAAAGAATACTGCTTACACTTGCTATCTCGCTTAATGTTGGCATTTTAGTATATTTTAAATATTCCAATTTTTTCATAGAAAATGTAAATACAATGCTTTTTTCTTTGGGGTTCAAGGAGATGCATTGGGTAAAAATTGCGCTTCCGATTGGGATTTCGTTTTTTACGTTTCATGAAATGAGCTATATTATTGATGTTTACCGTGGTGTAAAACCCCCGATGAAAAAAATCCTGAATTATGCACTATATATTTTGTTTTTCCCACAACTTATTGCCGGACCAATTATACGGTTTAATGAAATTTCAGACCAGATCGAAGATCGCAGTTACCAGTTTACCGCAGATAATAATTTACTTGGTTTTTTTAGGTTTGTCGTTGGATTAGCCAAAAAAGTACTGATAGCAAATGTTTTGGGGGCAGAAGCCGATAAAATATTTGCACTTGGATTTGACGATCTGACGACTCCGCTTGCCTGGCTCGGTGTTGTTGCTTATGCATTCCAGATATACTTTGATTTTTCAGGTTATTCCGACATGGCTATTGGTATCGCCCGAATGATGGGCTTTATTTTCCCCGAAAATTTTAACAACCCTTATATTTCGCAAAGCATTACTGAATTCTGGCGCCGGTGGCATATATCGCTGAGCCGGTGGATGCGCGATTATCTTTATATCTCATTGGGTGGAAACAGGGTCTCCGTAAAAAGAATGTATTTCAATCTTGTTTTTGTTTTTCTTATCTCAGGATTCTGGCATGGCGCCGAGTGGAATTTCATATTATGGGGAGCATTTCACGGGCTTTTTCTAATCTTTGACCGATTGTTTTTATTAAAATTCCTGAAAAAGATCGGAAAGATTCCGAGTATTCTTTTTACTTTTTTTCTCACGCTGATGGGCTGGGTTCTATTTCGTTGTGAGAATGTCGTTCATATAAAATATTATTTTGCACGCTTGTTCGATTTTCATTTCAGTCCGACTGATTTATATTTTGACACACGTTTCGTTGTGATTTTAGCCCTTGGAATTTTCTTTTCATTTTTTGGTGCATTTGGCACAATAGAAAAATGGCAGGAAAAGGTGTACGCTTCAAATCAAAAAAATCGCAATGTGATTTTTTTGAGTGTTTTCAGTATTTTTTTATTTGTGATCTGTTCCGCAGGAGTTGTTTCTTCAGGCTTTAATCCATTTATTTATTTCAGATTCTAAAATGCAAAAAACAATTAAAAAAATATTAATTTCTTTGATCGTATGCATCCTTTTTCTTCCGATGGTACAACAACATTTTCGCATTTTTAATATTAAGCCCTTAAATGGTTTTTTTGAAACAAGAAGCAAGCCCGATACCCTTTCTTTTAAATCATGGTTCGATGAATCTTATCAAAAAAAATATACGGGGTTTTTAGAAGATAGTTTAGGATTCAGGGAAATTTTAATACGTATTAACAACCAGATTAATTATTCTCTTTTTAAAAAAACTGATGCAACAAATGTTGTTGTTGGTAAAAACGATTGTTTATATGAGGAGGGCTATATATTAGATTATAACGGAAGTGCTTTTTTGGGAACTAAGTTTTGGAATGAGTTATTACGCCGCACCAAGCAGGTACAGGATACGTTGAAAAAAATTCATAATACAGACCTTATCGTTGTGTTGGAATCCGGTAAAGCCAGCTTTTATCCCGAATATATTCCCAACAGGTATCATCCCGAAAAAAGAACGATAACGAACATGGAATATTTAGCTGAACAAACAAAAAAAATGCAAATCAACAACCTCAATCTGAACTCATGGTTCTGTTCTATGAAAGACACGTCAAAATATCCGCTATATGCTACCTACGGGATACATTGGAGCACATACGGAATGTACAAAGCTGCCGATACTATTTCACGATTCATTGAACACCTTCGTAAAATTGATATGCCGGAAATTGTTTGGGGAAATTATACTTTAACCGACAAGATCAAGGATGTTGATTTTGATATTGAAGCAACAATGAACCTGTTGTTTGATTTGCCACATTCAAAAGTATGTTATCCACAGATTGAATATAATACAAAGCCAGACAAAATAAAACCCAAATTGCTTGCCATCGGCGACAGTTATTATTGGGGGTTCATCAACAATCATATTGTCGATAGTCTTTATTCCAACCATCAGTACTGGTACTATTTCAGGGGGATATGGCCTGACATTTGGACGATGAAAAACATTCCTCAGGAGTTAAATTTGCAGCAAGAGCTCGAAAAACAAGATGTTATTTTGATTTCGCTCACCGAACTAAATGCCTTTTATGGATTTTGGGGATTTATCGATGAAGCTTATAAAATTTATTTCCCAAATGATTCCAATCCGGAATATGAGGCATTGCAACAAATCATAAAAAACGATTTGTATTTCTTCCGGCATCGGGCATTGGCAAAAAAATATCATAAATCTGTTGAGGAAATTATTGATATTGAAATTAAAAACAGGGATATTTGCCGTATGGTTTCAAATCAATAAACAGAGCATGATTATACATCATCGAATTTTAATATTTTTTAAATCGCATCCAGACTCATGAATACAAAATAATGACACATGAGCTTTTTCAAAGACAAATTATTCGCTATTTTATTCTTAATTGCCTGTCTGTTAAGCACGGCACCGGTAATATTAAATTTATTTGTATTAAGCCTTGACGGACCATCACATTTATATAATGCAAACTTAATATTTGAACTGTTAAAAGGGAATACGGTTGTTTCTCACTATTTTTCGTTTAATAATTTACATTTCACAAATTGGACTGGTCATTTAATTCTCGCACTATTTAAGCTGGCCCTACCCGGATGGATATCTCAAAAAATATTAATAACATGTCTTGTTATTTTACTTCCGCTTTCTTTTGCTTTTTTAGTTAACAAACTGAATTATAAATCAAGGTACCTTAGTTTTATTATTTTCCCTTTCACATATTCTGGCTTTTTCTTTCTGGGCTTCTATAACTATCTTTTAGCTATCATTTTTTTCTTTTTGTGGCTCGCTTTTGTTTTTAATGAAGGTCGCATTTATTCATCAAAAGAAAAAGTTTTAATATTTATTTTGTTTTTGCTGATGGAGTGTTCGCATGTTTTCATTTTTATTATAGCTTTGGCAATTTTTTTTGCTCACCTGATTTTCCCTGTTTTTGTAAAAAACAAATTCCAGCTGTTTTTTTCGTTTAAGGAAATATTTAAGCCATTGCTAAACATCTTTATCTTAAGCAGCGGTGGGCTATTATTGTTTTTGTTTTATCTTATCAATAAGTCGGGACCTGTTATCGAAAAAACAAGTGCCGCCGTTCCGTGGACAAAAATTCTCTCCGGCATAGTTACTATTTCTCCTGTTTTAGGTTTGGGAAATTATAACATTATTTTTACCAGCATTTTATTTATTTTACTCACAACAACAGCAATTTATTTTATTGATAGAAAAAAACCCTTAAACAATAATTTGATGCTTTTTGCAGCTCTAACGGCTTTGTTTTTTTATATAATAACCATGATTTTTTTGGAACAAGGATTATATATTCAAGACCGTTTTTTGTTATTGTTCTTTTTATTTCTGCTGATTTGGATTTCATTACAAAAAGCACCCAGGCTAATGCAAACTGTTCTTATCCTTTTTAGTATTTATGTTTCAACAACATTTATCGTTTATTATCAAAAAACACTGCCACTTCTTTCTAAACGCTGTTATAATATTTATAATCTCGGCCATAAAATTGACAAAAACGCAAGAATTTATTGTATGAATTTTTCAAATCACTGGCTGGAAGGCCATCAGTTAAATTATCTT
>Ga0209099_1002625_pt1 | contig 15521 bp, 4 predicted proteins | sample AD_JPNHW2_MetaG_FD_184430 | JGI IMG/M metagenome (GOLD analysis project Ga0209099, IMG submission 184430) | Active sludge microbial communities of municipal wastewater-treating anaerobic digesters from Japan - AD_JPNHW2_MetaG (SPAdes) (version 2) | ecosystem: Engineered > Bioreactor > Anaerobic >... | reverse complement strand
ACAAAACAGGCATCAATGTGAAGAAAGAGGATATTGACGAAAAAAGGATAACGTATCATCCCAAAATACCTGAGCTAAATTATCGAATTTATCCGTAAATTTGAGGAAGTTATTTTGAAAGTTTTACTAAGGCAGATATTACAAATTAATAATTAGCATTTTGACAAAATAACAATGATTTATTTATCCCGAACTCAGGTTAATAATCATTTTGAGGCGGAATAAGAATATTGTATTACCAAAGCCAAAAAATCCCAAAATATTTTTAAACGAACCTGCAAAAAGCAGAAGAAAAAAATGTCAACCTAACATCCATGGTTAGCCTGACATTAATGCAGATATTTCTTTTTTTTGCTTTACTGCAGGCAAATCTTTACTGCATCAAAAACATCATCAATGGTAACCGGCCCCATATATCCTTCCCGGTTACCGTCTTTAAATATCCCTTTATCATTCTGAATGGCCGGTTTAAGTTTGGTTTTATAAATTGCAATATTGCCCTTTCCGTAAGGCATCCAAAGCACCGGTGTATTCGGGCCAAAAAGGCCGATGGTTTTGCAGCCCTGTGCTGCCGCTATATGCATCGGGCCGGAGTCATTACAAATGAAAACAGTGCACTTTGAGATAAGATAAAAAGTTTCCTTCAACGTGAAGATGCCCATGGTATTAACTGCTTTCTGCTTCATAAGGGAGATAACCTTTTGAACGGTTTTTCTGTTGCCGGGGCCATCAATAAAAATCACCTGATAATTCAGAAGCTCAATAATCCTGTCAGCCAGTTCGGCAAACCTATGCTCATACCACATCCTGTTTTTTGCTGATCCCGCTATGCCTATTGTAATGCCTATTATTGATTTTCCCTGAAGATTTTTCAAAATATAATCATCGACTTTAATTCCTTCCTTCTTGCTGACAGACAATTTTTCCAGTTCCTGCGTATCATATTGCTTTCCGAAAATCCTCAGCATGTCAATATAGTTTTGAACCATATGCTGATCCTTTCTGAAACTGGTGGTCTTCGTATACAAACGTGATCGAAACTGATTCGAAAATCCGACCCTTTCTTTCCCAAGAAAAAATGCCAGGATGGCACTAAGGTTAAAATACGGCTCACAATCAAAAACAATGTCGTATTTACGGTACATCCTCAATAGTTTCAATAAATCTTTAAACGAATCAATATTGTATATCCGATCAAGGGGATAACATTCAAATACATCTTTCACTCTTGACCGCACAACCACATCAACAGTAGCATCTTTAAAAGATTCTTTAATTCCTTTGATCAGGGAAAGCGTAAGAATTGAATCCCCCAATGCCCAAAGTTTAATAACCAGGACTCTCCGAGTATTTTTTCCTGGTTTATCAAAAATTTTAAAAAATGACAGAAACAGGACAATGATATATCCCGCATACTTATCAATATTCCTGAGAAATTTAATCATTTACGAATCATTATTTGCCTCGTCCTCTGCATATCAGGGAAAGTTGTTTAGCTATCATAACATTTTTGTACCACAAGCTATTCCATGATCTTAGGGAATAATTTTAGATATAAATCCAGACAAAGGTAAGTAATTTATTTTTTCTGTTTGAAATCTAAGCCGGATTTGGGTAAAGATTATTAGTCTGTATATTTCGTTTATAATCATTGCCCTGGCCACAACCCAAACCACCTTTTCTCATGGACTAATTGTCTGTATTATGTAACTGTTGTTTCTGTTCCCGGCAGGCAATTTCATGTCGCGTAAATACATGTCAGATTCTGCTTATTATTACATATTACCAGTCAACGTTTTTTGTGATATATTTGCACTGCATTATTTCTCTATTGATTACGAATGAATGAATATGCTCATTGTTTATACGCTGAATTCATGTTAATGCATAAGTTTAAATAATATACTGTTAAATTGAAGAAAGAGCCATTAAAAAAGGGACACCCAAATAAGGATCATTTCAAGCAAAAACAGCAACAAAAAAAATTGTTTGAAGAAAAAAAACTTTTTGCCTGGGTTGGTTTGGCTGTCATCATCCTGCTGGGAATTATTATTTACTCCAACTCCTTAAAATGTTCATTCCAGTTTGACGACACTATCCATATAGTTTATAATCCTGCCATAAAGAATTTACAGGATGTGAAAATCTGGTGGAATTATAGCGACCGTCCTGTCAGTATATTTACTTTTGCGCTTAATTATCATTTCCATCAACTTGATGTCTATTACTATCACATTGTTAACCTGCTCATCCATCTTATAAATGCTGTTTTGATTTGGTGGCTTACCCTGTTGATATTTTCTTCCCCTGCCCTTAGAGACCAGCCAATCAGCAAACACAAAAAAGTTCTGGCTTTTTTTACCGCCCTGCTTTTTGTCTCACACCCTCTCGCCACCCAATCCGTAACTTACATTATACAGCGGCAGAATTCGATGGCGGCTATGTTTTATATCCTTTCCCTGGCGCTTTATTTAAAAGGCCGCTTGCCAGAAACAGCAAACAAACATAAATACATTCTGTTTGCCGGGTCATTGATCGCTGCGTTCCTGGCTGTTTTATCCAAAGAAAATGCGTTTACACTTCCCTTAGCCATCGTACTCGTTGAAATATTTTTCCTGCAGACAAAGAGGCTTTCAATAAGTTTCAGGGATTATCGCATTATCCTGCTAATAGCAGTATTTCTAATCTTTATTGTCATCCTGTTTTTTAAATTCCCATTAAGCATTTTCGATCCGATCCCTCCTACGCAGGGCAATACATATACCGTGACTTCGCTGAATTACCTTTTCACCCAGTTCAGCGTCATTGTTAAATATATCCAGCTTCTGATACTGCCGGTAAATCAGACTTTAGACTACGACTTTCCCATATCCGACAACTTTTTCGAACTAAAGACACTATTCAGCTTTTTGTTACTTTTTGCGCTGATCATCCTCGCAGTATTCCTTTTTAATAAGCACAGGATTTTTTCCTTTGGCATTTTCTGGTTTTTTCTCACCTTATCGATAGAATCGGGTTTTATTCCCATAAGCGATGTGATTTACGAACACCGTACCTATCTGCCATCATTTGGCTTTTTCCTGATCCTTAGTTCGGGTATTTACGCTTTGCGCTGGAATAAATATAAATACCTTGCCATTTCTATATTGTTGTTCATCATAGGAACAAATTCATTTCTAACCCACGAAAGAAATAAAGTCTGGAAGAATGAGCTGACGCTTTGGAGTGATGCTGTATTAAAGTCTCCGGGTAAAGCCAGGCCGGTGAACAACCGGGGATTTATATACCTGAACCTTGGGCAATGGGAGAAAGCAATTGCTGACTTCTCAAAAGCTATCGAGATTTATCCCAAGTGGGCTGTTACCTATTACAACCGTGGTGTTGCTTATGAGAAACTGGGAGAGCAGCAGAAATCTATAGTTGATTACTCTGCTGCAATCGGGATTGATCCAAAATATTCTGAAGCCTATTACAACCGTGGTATTGTTTATGGAAACATGGGTCAGATGGAGCTCGCCATGGCAGATTTCTCAAAAGCGGTGGAGATCCAACCTGACTATAAAAATGCATTTTACAACCGTGGCGTCTGTTACCTAAGCCAGGGACAATGGGATAAGTCGATTGATGATTTTACAAAGGTGATTGAAATGGACCCAAATCATGCAAAGTCATATTCGAACCGTGGCGCTGCCTGGGCTAACCTGGGAGAATGGGACAAAGCGATTGCCGATTACTCTAAAGCGCTCGAAATGGAACCAAATCTTGCTACAACCTTTAACAATCGGGGGAATGCGTATATGAATACCGGACAATTTGAAAAGGCAATGGCAGATTACTTCGCAGCAATAGAAATTGATTCAAATTTCGCAGAAGCAAAAAACAATAGGGACAAAGCTTTTCAAAAATTGAACTCCGGAAAAACATCACTGAAATAATAGTCGAAAGTAACAGATTGGAACTGGTCGATTGATCCGGGGATAAAATAAAAAATTTAAGTGAAAAAAAAACCGCTGAATAAGGAGCCGCTGAAAAAAAACAAACAAAGCCATTATAAGCAACAGGATACATCTTTAATAAGAAACAGGTACTTTGATTTGCTGGGTTTAACTATTATCCTTTTGCTGGGGACCATTATTTATGCTAACTCCTTTAAATGCTCATTCCATTTTGATGATAATATTCATATTGTTGGTAATCCTGCCATAAAGAATTTACAGGATGCGAAAGTCTGGTGGAATTATAGCGACCGTCCTGTCAGTATATTTACTTTTGCGCTGAATTATCATTTCCATCAGCTTGATGTCTTTTACTATCATATTGCTAACCTCCTCATCCATCTTATAAATGCCTGTTTGATATGGTGGCTTACCTTATTGATATTTTCTTCCCCTGTCCTTAGAGATCAACTTGTAAGCAAACACAAAAAAGTGCTGGCTTTTTTTACCGCCCTGCTTTTTGTCTCGCACCCTCTTGCCACCCAATCGGTAACCTATATCATACAGCGGCAGAATTCATTGGCAGCCATGTTTTACATCCTTTCCCTGGCGCTTTATGTAAAAGGCCGCCTGACTGCGATGCAAAACAAAAATAAATACATTTTGTTCGCCGGTTCACTGATCTCTTCAGTGCTAGCTGTTTTATCGAAGGAGAATGCATTTACGCTTCCCTTAGCTATCGTACTCTTTGAAATATTTTTCCTGCAGACAAAGAAACAGTCAATACGTTTAAAGGATTATCGCTTTATCCTCTTAACAGCATCGTTGCTATGCTTTATCATCTCCCTGTTTTTTAAATTCCCATTAAGCATTTTCGGCCCAATCCCTCCTGCGCAGGGCAATACCTATACCATAACTTCGCTGAATTACCTTTTCACCCAGTTCAGCGTCATTGTTAAATATATCCAGCTTCTGATACTTCCAATAAATCAGAATTTAGACTATGACTTTCCCATATCCGATAACTTTTTCGAACTAAGGACGCTATTCAGCTTTTTGTTGCTTTTTGGGCTGATCATCCTAGCAGTATTCCTTTTTAAAAAGCACAGGATTTTTTCATTCGGTATATGCTGGTTTTTTCTCACCCTATCCATCGAGTCGGGCATTATTCCAATTAATGATGTCATTTTCGAACACCGTACCTACCTCCCTTCATACGGCTTTTTCCTGATGTGTAGCACAGGCATTTATGCCTGGCTACAGAAAAAAAATAAATTCCTTGCAGTTTCTGTTTTGGTGTTAATCATTGGAGCAAATTCATTTCTTACCTACGAAAGAAACAACGTCTGGAAGGATGAACTTACGTTATGGGCCAACGTTGTATCAAAGTCTCCAAATAAAGCCAGGCCGTATTGCAACCGGGGCATAGCATACGATGGCCTCGGGCATCAGGACAAGGCATTGGCCGATTACTCCAAAGCAATAGAGATTGACCCTGCCTATTCAGACGCATATTCTAACCGTGGCATAATTTACGGTACCCGGGGGCAATATAATAAGGCCATTGCGGATTTTACCAAAGCCATCGAATTTGCCCCCGATGATTCATTCTCGATCTGGAACCGTGGAATTACATATAGTATTCTTCAGCAATGGGACAAGGCGATAACAGATTATACCAGGTCTATTGAAATAAATCCGTATACTTATGACCCGTATTTCAAACGTGGCGAGTCTTATGACAAACTCAGGCAATGGCAAAAGGCAATTGCTGATTATTCCATGGCAATTGAGATAAACCCAGCCCATGATAAAGCATACAATAACCGTGGCCTTGTTTTCGCGAACCTTAAACAATGGGACAAAGCGATAGCCGATTACTCAAAGGCGATCGGGATTAATCCTGGTTATTCAGAGGCATATAACAACCGCGAACTTGCTTACCGGCAAATGAACAGTAAATAATACCTGCCGCAAATTAAAGACCACCTCTCCTAAAAAAATCAAACTTTTACCGCAACCAGTTGATCATCTTCAACAACAGGTTTCTTGATTCAGTCAAACCTGAAAATTCAAGTTTGAACGTATACATCCCTGCAGACAAATTCTTTTGTGAAAATACGACCTCATGCTTGCCGCTGATCTGGGTTTCATTTACAAGTTCGGATACCAACTCGCCAATAGCATTATAAACGCTCAGTTTTACAGTTCCATTTTCCGGAATAAGGTAAGTCAACGTTGCATCACCGTTGAATGGATTGGGATAGCCAACCAGCTCAAATCCGGCTTCCATATCCTCACCCTGTACGAAGATCTTGGGCATCGTAAGGTAAGCATCTGCATTAATTTCACCATATTGATTTGCAATCAAACCTGTACCGTTCAAATTAAAATCAAGCTCTCCGCGGCTCGGATCAATGAGTGAACGGAAACCTAACTTGACCAGTTCTTCATTTGCAGCAATATCAAAATGATCGGTGGTGGCAAATACTACTCTGATCAGTCCATCTATATCTGTCACGAGCAAGTCATTATTAGCGGCAATGATCTCTTCCAATGTAGGATTGATCTTTATTGCACCATCTTTTTTGCCGGTATTTGACATGGATGCGCTGACAAGTTTGTACTTATCGCTTGGATAGCTCAACTCCAGGCCCACTGCGGAAAGTTCATTCATCTTAGTGCTTATCCGTAAGGGAACTTCAAAATAGTCAGGGTCACTCATCATGATGGATTCTTCTGACCGGACGATGATATTTTCATCAGGTAATTCTTTTACCATACCCCAGTTTGTTGCTGCTCCCAGGTATTTTGCACTGGAAGCATCGTAATCTCCATAGGCAACCGTTTGCAGGGTAACGTTTAAGTCTGAACCAGCCACAGTTACCAATGTATCAAAAGCAACCCAGTTTCCTTTCGGGAAGTTTTTGGACGGATCGTTTGGCGAGCCGATTTTTGCACTGATTCTCGCAATGTCGACCGTATTAATTGACGCATTATTATCCACATTCGCGGCTTTCCTGTGTTTGTCTGAAAAATTTCTCGACGGATCAGTCAATGGATTGTGGCCTATATGATATTTCAGTAAGGCTAAGTCAACAGCATTCGTATGATTAACATATTGCATGGTATCCGGATATGGGATATGATCGTAAGCCAGTATGTAGTCTCCATCCTGGACACCGGTAAATTGATATTCCCCGTTACCATTACTAATCGTAGTGGCGAGTACCGCTCCTCCCGGACTACTCTTCAGGATCACTTCTACATTATCGATATTGTATATTGCAGGACTGTAAGTAGGCTGATTTGGCGCCGGGGTGCCTGCGGTTGCCTTTTTCAGATAACGTGTTTTACCGCTGATGACATGCCCTGATCCACCAAAAACAATTGTAACGGTATCTGTTCGTACACAACCATTATTGCTGACTGTTAAAGTATAGGTTGTAGTAGTTGCTGGCGATGCTAAAGGCTGGCAGATATTCGGATTATTTAACCCTGTTGCAGGCAACCAACTGCATGTTCCAGGGCTATTGGCAGGATCACCGATCAGTAAAGGAGTGCCAGTATATGTTGTATTTACACCTGCTTCTGCTGTTGGTATCAAATTTACAGTTATAGTTCCTGCGGCTGTTGTAGTTCCGCAACCTCCTGTCAAGGTAATTGTGTAAGTAAATGTCCCTGTTACTGTTGGGGTGCCGCTTATCGTCACCACATCCGATGCCCAGGCGCTTGTTACTCCCGCCGGTAAACCAGTAATTGTTGCTCCTGTGCCACCCGTGGTAGCATAGGTGGTAGTTGTGATCGCGCTATTGATACAATTCGCCTGTGTCCCCCCGGCAGTCAGTGTGATCGTATTATCCGGTGTTACCAACAGGTTTAGCGTGTAAGTACTGTCGCAGCCTTGGATTGATTGATAATTTGCCTGGTACGTACCCGGGGTAGAATAATCTGTACCTTGCCATGAATAGGTTTCTCCGTCACAAATCACCTGGTTTTGGTTGAAATTATATTTGGGTTTTACAGTAATTTGAATAGCCATTGTATCTGCACACTGAACATCATTGGAACCTATTAACGTATAGGTATCTGTCTGCAGCGGGATAAAAGGAACGCCATTGCTTACGCCATGATCCCATAAATATGTCTGGGCGCCGCTTCCTGTCACAGTTATCGGGTCGCCGGAACAGGCCTCTGTTGCAGAAGCGCTGATTTTCAGATCAAACGTATTAAAGATCATGAAACTGTCTATCATCAAATTGTTTTGATCGTAAGCTCTTAAAATGAGCGTATCGCCGGCAACTGTACCATTGACATAATGTAATGTGCTGGCAGCATTTGCTAAAAACCAGTCGGTACCAGTTTCTTCTCTCGAAGCGCCAGCCCCTGAAGCAATTATCTGGCAGCGGCCATTTAAAGGGCAATGGCCATATGTGGCAACACCAGACGTATCAGAAACATTTCTGTTGAGCGGAATAGTTCTTTGATAATTATGAGTATGACCGTTAAAAATGACTTCTACACCATAATCATCAAACGCTTTCCACCAGGTTGAAAAATAGGGATCCAAATCACCTGGATAGCTAGGACTGTAATAAAAGGGCTTATGAAAGAAAACAAATCGCCACTTTTTATCTTTATTACTTTCTAGGGTACTTATCAGCCAGTTATACTGAGCTGTACTTCCGGGATCTTCACTATTAAGACAGATAAAAACTGAGTTTCCGACAGAAAAAGAATAATACAATTCATTTCCCGGATTTGGTGGCAAAACCATTTTATTTAAAAAATTAGTAGCACCAGGATCGCCGATGAGCTCGTGATTCCCCAAGGAATAATACACTAAATTATCCTCGAGGAAATTTGTTCCTTTATCAAACCATTGTTCCCAGGACCATGATTTTCCGCCTTCATCTACCACATCGCCAAGGAATAACACGAAGTCAGAGGGCCTTACTGCCTCAGATATTGTATTCCAATCATCGTAGTTGGTTTGACTGTCGCCAAAAGCAGAAAAAGTAAAATGATCCGCATCCTGCCCTTTAGCCGTGTAAAATACCTTATCGGGGGTCCAGGCCAGGTAGTGTGAATCCCACATGGAATAATGTATCACCGTGTCTTTAAGTAAAGCAGGAAAAGTGAAGTCATAAAGATAGCCATAATAATCGTTTCTTATTATTCCTGCAGATTTACCTTCCATATAAGAAGTGTCATACCCCCATCTGATACTGTCAGTGGGATTCCAATTGCGCCAGGTTACTGTTAGTCCGTTAAGCGGTGAATCTGTAGTACCGAAATGTATCTGACAGATGCTGGTTATTGGGTCGGTGCGAGGGATCATATCCATATTAAATCCAAGATCGGTGCTGGTAACACTTGATTGATGGACTTCCACAGCAATGGTATTCGTACCATCCTGAATATAATAGGATGGAATGAAAATTTTCTGATAGCTGGCTTCATCTCCGGCAGAAGAAGCCAGTGTATTATAATTATTAATCCAGCCTGGCATATTCACCGTATAAGCCTCATTCCCATTGAAATAAAACACAGCTCCATCGTCAATAAGGGCATTGATCTCATAATAAGTTTCATCTCCCGTAACTGTGTAATCAAAAGTTTTTCTAAAATAATACGTCGGGTATTTATTGTTGGCATCACTTCCATAGTTGAGCGTAGTGATGACAGGTTCTGCATCGATGGATCCATAGCCCAAAAGAGCTTTGCCACTCGCCCATGAAGTATCATCATACCATGATTCTTTCCAGTTAGTTCCGAGATCAGTTCCGGCATCGTTATATTTCCAGACCTCATTACGTAAAATTGGATTGTTATGAACGATAAGGTTCATGTTAAATCCAAGATCGCTGCTGGTGCCGCTGCATTGGTGGACTTCTACGGCGATGGTATTATTTCCATTTTGAATGAAGGATGCAGGAATGAAAAATTTCTGATAAACTTCATTTATCGCGTAAGTCGCATACGTGCTATAACTAACAGTCCCGGCAGGCATACTCACCCTTTTGACCTCAACGCCATTGATATAAAACACTGCTCCATCGTCTATCAGTGCGTTGATCTCCAAAAAGGCTTCATTACCTGTAACAGGATAATTAAAAGTTTTTCTGAAATAATAAGTCGGGTATTTATTGGTATCTACACCTCCATAGTTCATCATTGTAACAACAGGTTCTGCATCAATCGTCCCATAACCCAGCAGTGCATTACCATTTAGCCAGGACGTATCGTCGTATCCAGCATCTTTCCAGCTTGTTCCCAAATCGGTTCCGGTATCATTATATTTCCAGGATTCATTCAGCTCGATCGGATTTGTTTTCATCGTCACCACCGCGCTTCCCTGGGGTCCCCATCCACAGGCATTATAAGCTCTGAAATAATAAGTTCCCGGAGCGGAAACTAATTGGGAAGCTGATGGTGTGGATGTAGATGTGCCATCGGCTGTGGTTCCCTGCCAGTATATGGTTCCGCCTGTCCCTCCACTGGCAGTAAGCACCGTGCTGCCATATACAGCGCCTCCGCCGATAACCGCCACTGAATCGGGGACAGCCGTGCTTACAGTAAGGATCAAAGTGTATGTGCTGTCACAACCCTGGCTTGATAAATAATCTGCATGATAGGTTCCTGGCGTAGTGTAATCTGCCCCCTGCCAATGAAAGGTTTCACCAAAACAGATATTCTGGTTTTGGATGGAGTCAAATCGGTTTACAATGATTTGTACGCTTAGTGCTGCGCATTGTTCATTATCAGAACCTATCAACGTATAGGTTTCTGTTTGTTCCGGCATAAAAGGAACTCCATTGATTACACCATGATCCCATGAAAGGCTCTGAGCGCCGCTTCCTGTCAGGGTCACCGAATCTCCGTAACAAACCTCAGTTGCAGATGCCGTAATATCTAATTGGATGGTGTCAAAGATCATGAGACTGTCAATAACCACATTGTTCTGATCATAAGTTTTTATGATGAGCGAATCACCGGCAACCATAACATTAACATAATTCAAAGTGCTTGCGCTATTCGCCATGAACCAGCCCGTTCCAATTCCATACTGCGGCGCCCCGGCCGACCCGGCAACAATCTGGCAGCGGCCACTTAAAGGGCAATGGCCATAAGAGGCTACACCGGATGTTTCAGAAATATTCCTGTTTATAGGAATAGTTCTTTGGTAATTATGCGTATGTCCGTTAAAGATAACTTCCACACCGTAATCATCAAAAGCTTTCCACCAGGTTGAAAAATAGGCATCCATTTCGCCTGCATGCGCCGGGCTGGTATAAAATGGTCTGTGAAAGAACACAAACCTCCATTTTTTATCTTTATTACTTTCCAGGGTATTAATCAGCCAGTTGTACTGGTCTGTATTGCCCGGGTCTTCGCTGTTAAGGGCAATGAAGACAGAGTTCCCGACTGAAAAAGAATAATACAGTTCATTTCCCGGTGTTGGCGGCTGAACCATAAGGTTGAGAAAATTGGATGCGCCCTGATCATCATTAATATCATGGTTTCCTATGATATAATACACCATGTTATTTTCAAAGAAATTGGTTCCGTGATCAAACCAGGTGTCCCATGAACTTGTTGTTCCGCCTGCATCTACCATATCGCCGAGGAATAACACGAAATCTGACGGCCTCACCGCGTTTGAAATGGCATTCCAGTCGTCCCAGTTCGTGCGGCTGTCACCAAAGGCCGTAAAAGTAAAATGACCGGCATCCTGCTGTTTGGCTGTATAATATACTTTATCAGGTGTCCAGGCTTGTATAAATGAATTCCAAATGGAATAATGGATCAAGGTATCATTGAGTAGTGAGGGAAAGGCGAAATCATAAAGAGACTCAAAATAGTTACTTCTTATTATACCGGCATATTTACCAGATAAATACAGTGTATCATATCCCCACCTGATGCTGTCCGTTTCGCCCGGGCTGCGCCAGGTTATTGTGGCTCCATTAAGAGGCTGATCTGTGGTTCCAAAATGGATCTGGCTGATATCCGGTATATCGGTCTGTGGTATAATATTCATATTAAACCCAAGATCAGAACTGGTTTGAACATTTTGATGGACTTCAACAGCGATGGTATTGCTCCCATTTTGAATATAACTTAGCGGAATGGCGAATTGATGGTAGGTTTCAGACGAACTCGTTGTTGCAAAAGTGTTATAATTTATAGTTCCGTCAGGCATATTGTAGCGTTTAACTTCAATGCCATTGATATAAAACACAGCCCCGTCATCAATCAAAGCGTTAACATCAAAATAAGTTTCGGTTCCTGTGAACAGGTAATTGAACGTTTTTCTGAAATAATACGTCGGGTATTTGTTAGTATCAACACCGCCATAGCTGATGATGGTAGTGATAGGTTCGGCGTCGATTTGCCCATATCCCAACAGAGCATTCCCTCCGGGCCATAAAGAATCGTTATACCCCACATCTTTCCAGTTGGTTCCGAGATCAGTGCCGGTATCGTTGTACTTCCAGACGTCGTTAGACTCAATCGGATTTGAATGAGGTATAAGCTCCATATTAAATCCAAGATCGGAACTGGTCTGAACATTCTGATGAACCTCCACAGCAATGGTATTGCTTCCATTTTGAATATAACTTGCCGGAATGAGAAATTGCTGGTAAACTTCATCCGCATAGGTTGTCGCAAATGTATTATAAGCAATAGTTCCTGCAGGCATATTACACCTCATGACTTCAGTACCGTTAATATAGAAAACTGCCCCGTCATCGATCAAGGCGTTGATTTCAAAAAAAGTTTCATCACCTGTGACGGTATAGTCAAAAGTTTTTCTGAAATAATATGTCGGGTATTTATTAGTATCAACTCCCCCATAATTTATAAGGGTGGTTATTGGCTCCGCATTAATTGATCCGTAACCCAATTGCGCATGCCCGCTGGACCACGCAGCATCGTCATAGCTCAATTCTTTCCAGCTTGTTCCGAGATCGGTGCCGGTATCGTTATATTTCCAGACTTCATTACGCAAAATCGGGTTGGCATGAACAATAAGTTCCATATTGAATCCCAGGTCAGAACTGGTCAGGCTATTTTGATGGACTTCCACGGCAATGGTATTCGTTCCATTGTGGATGCAATACTTTGGAATGAAAAACCGCTGATAAGTTTCATTTGCGTATGTTGTTGCAAATGTATTATAACCGATGCTCCCTTCAGGCATAGTAAGCCTTTTAACTTCAACGCCATTAATATAAAACACAGCGCCATCATCCACCAGTGCATTGATCTCATAATATGCCTCGTTACCGGTAACACTGTAATTAAAAGTTTTTCTGAAATAATATGTCGGGTATTTATTATTAACATCGCTTCCATAATTGATTGTTGTAACCATCGGTTCCGCATCAATCGTACCATAGCCCATCATTGTATTACCGTTTGACCAGAATGTATCGTCATATCCGGCATCCTTCCAGCTTGTTCCGAAATCGGTGCCGGTATCGTTATATTTCCATGCAGAATTAAGATAGATCAGCCTTTGCTGAGTGGTGTCGCAGGCCGAAACATTAACAAGGGCATAATTGGTTAATGAATTTCCAAATTCATCGGTTACTGTAACCGTATAAGTAGTTCCGGAAGCGGGACTGGCAATTGGATTGGCCGCAGTTGTGGAGTTTAAGCCCGTTGCCGGTGCCCATTCATAAGTATATGTATAAGGCATTGATCCAACACCTCCGGTAACATTGCTTTGTAAATATACATCCGAACCCTCACACATCGTTATGTTCTGTGACCCGCTTACCTTCATTGAAGAAACAAATATCGGCGAGGTTATCGCCTCCCCTGCATCAGACGAAGAATCGGCCTGCAACACTTTAACATAATAATAATCACCTCCTGTAACTATAAGGCTATCAGTGATATTGAACGAACTTGAATTCGGTGACCAGGTTTTGATACAATTATGGTTTTTATCATAAAGAGCCACTTTAGTAAAATTCTCACCCCCGCCATCTAAACCCTGGATCTGAAGAGAATACGTTCCCGATAAAATCGCTGAACCCATCTCCTGTCCATTAATTTTAAATGATAATAGTATATCCTGCTCGAGGGTGCTATAAAAACGCCGTGCTTTCATAGCAGCAAGTAAATGAGAACGGGTTAAACTATCAGACAGTATTGCCATCCGAAAATTCTGGGCTGTCCCCCATGTAGCCGAATGATCATCAGCAGATCCGCAAGCGCCTAACATCCATCCGTTTGAAAGAGCCTCGTCAAAATCACCCTTATTATCTGTCGAGTCATATCCGATGTCATAGTAGTGCCTCCAAAAACCGTCATGAGCATTCCATAATTCCATTCCAACCATTTGTTTGCAGGCCGGAATCGCAGCATTATAACTATATTGACCATGTGTCCCATATTTATTCGGGTGATTAAAAAACGCAACAACACCAGGCCTTGTAGAAATCCAGCTCATAAGGGAATTTACTGTTGTTGTTACCTGGTTCGTAGTAAAATCATCGGCGTTAACAACAGCAATATGGCCTGTCCAGTCTGACCACTCAAAGCCATAGAAAGTTGTAAACACTCCGTCGGAATTATTAGCATTTGCCTGAGCAATGATATCGCTGTATTCAGGAGCTGTTAATTCAGCATAGTTTTCGATATAATCATGATCTGCCAATCCGAAAAAATCCAGTCCTGCAGTATCTCTGGCGTAACTATACGCTTGTGCCGGACTTCCCGTACCATCAGAATAGTATGTATGATTATGTAAATGGCCGAAATAAACATTATACCCTCCGATTGATGGATGTTGTGCATTAATGCTCGAAGATAATAATGTGATTAAAAAAACAGCAAGAGGATTAATAAAAATCCTTATCATGCTTTTCATTTTGCAAAGGCCAGAATGGTAATTATTATCCTGCCCCTTACCACAAAATTTGCTTTTTGAAACTATTTTTTCATATTTCATTCTCTGAATTTTTATATTGATATGCAAAAATAATCATTTTGTTTCATACTTGTATAAGTATTTTAGCATTTAAGAACCCTTAACGATAAAATAACAGAATGTTTATTTAACTTGTTGAGGAACTGCCAACAAAGGCAGCAGAACAATTCCTTGCCATGCCAAACGAAACTGTGCACCCGGAACAGGTTGTGTATGTATCAGTCCGTTTATTCTTGAACCTGTTTTTCTATCGCATTGACAGTTTCCAAATCATCGGATCATCGCTAAATGTCAAACCAGCCCAAAACCATTAACAGACATATAAAACACTATGGAGTCCCAAGAAAATATTTTGCAAAAATACACCTAATAAATATTTATAATTTTATTTATACATCTTGCAAAGTAATCGCTTGAACGATGTTTTTCCCTATCATATTTTACACTAAGCAATACTTCATATGATTTTTTTTCACATTTTTGTTTGAAAACAAAATTTTTTATATTATCTTCACAACTATCCGAAAGTTGAAAATTTGAAAAAGTGCGGAAAATTTTCACATCTTTGAAGTCACGACAAATCAAAGATAAAAAACATGAGCCTTTTCCGCAGAAACAAAAATAACAATAAACCAGTA
>Ga0209099_1002624_pt1 | contig 15523 bp, 12 predicted proteins | sample AD_JPNHW2_MetaG_FD_184430 | JGI IMG/M metagenome (GOLD analysis project Ga0209099, IMG submission 184430) | Active sludge microbial communities of municipal wastewater-treating anaerobic digesters from Japan - AD_JPNHW2_MetaG (SPAdes) (version 2) | ecosystem: Engineered > Bioreactor > Anaerobic... | reverse complement strand
TCGTAAGTTGTGAATACTTTACGACTAATATCATGGAACTTGACAAGCCCCGTCGGATGCAAAACGTGCCCGATGGAACATTTGTAGTGTATATGTGTCTCGAAGGAAGCATGGAGATTTCCGGCGGAACAAGCAATGTGCAGGTAAAGAAAGGCGAAACCGTGCTGATACCTGCCGGAATGGATGTTGCCACCTTTATACCCGAAGGTAAAGTCAGGTTGATGGAGATTTATATCCGATAAATCGGGGTCTGTTAAAGCAAAATAATTAAAGCTGTCACATTTCAAATGGAGACAGCTTTTTTTATGTCATAAAATGAAGTACATCGGGATTGCCTCGCGTGGCTAAATGAGATTGTTTTTATATCATCTTTCCCACTCGACAGATTTGCGCGTTAACTTGCAGTAGCAGCGATTCGGTGATATCTTATCGAATTTGTTTATTTCTTTATAAATTTATACACTGTTTTCGTGTCACAGTTGGTAATTTCAATATAATAAATTCCGTTTTCAAGAAATTTCATGTCAACTGTCTTCGATTTATTAAAAATGCCCTGAAATACTTCTCTTCCAGTCGTGTCATAGATTCGAAATTTAGAATTTAATTCAATGCCGTTAACATTCAGATAGTTGTTCGTTGGATTAGGGAAAACTGAAATTGAATTTTTTGTTTCAGTTTCGGATATATAGTTCATTACAATTAATTGTTCACAATCTGTTTTATTCCAATTTTCGTTTTTGTAATATGGATTAATAAACAGTGATGAATTAGTTTCCTGATAACATCTTAAAGGTCCTTCGGGTGCATTATCTAAAGTCGGGAACATGTAGTTTGTATTTCCTATTCCCTGAATAACCTGCCCTCCAAACTCAATTATCATTCGGTCTCCACAAGTCACAAATTGTACTTTTCTTTGTTGACCTGATACCAATATTGTTTTTACAGAATCAATTGTCATTTTTAATGGAAGGCCGTTATATGTTTTGTAGTAACTCCCTAGGGTAATCGTTTCACCCGCATTGGCTCCAAAATCGTATAGTAGATGAAAAGTGTTTTCCTTATAAACAAAAACACTGTCATTTTTTGAATACAGATAATACGATTCGTTAGAAGTATTTTCTTTGAATTTTTTACACAGAACACCGTTAATTGTCGTGTCTGAAACAGATTCAATTTTCTTAAAAGAAATTATATTTGGATTAATTGTCTGATAAGAATAGTGCCATGTAGCACCAATGGGAGCAAAGTCCTGAGCGTTAGTTATTATCGCTGAAAGAACAATAAATATAAAAAGGAATCTCGTTCTCAAAATGCTGTATTCATTGAAATCTATATCCTGTTTTTTACGTTGGGCACTAATATCTTACATTTTTTACGTGCTTCAAAGTTATTGAAAAGAAATTAATTTGCAAGTTTTTACAAAATTTTGTTTATGCAGTTGAATGAAACGGCAAGAAAGAACTGATTTTTGCTCCTTAATGTAAGGGAATTATGATTTTTGACCTTGTTGTTTTATCTCCGGGTGTTGTCATTTTCTTTTTCAATCTTTTCGTTGTACATTTGCAAATAAAAAAATCAACAAATGATAAACTATCAGTTCAAAACCAAACAACGTCCTGAAAAGGAGATGATATTCGGAATTAGAGCCGTTATCGAAGCCATTCAGGCCGGTAAGGAAATAGATAAAATTCTTGTTCGGCGCGATATGACCAGCGATCTTTCCAAAGAACTTTTCACAGCTATCGAAAACAGGATTATTCCTGTTCAGAAAGTTCCACTGGAAAAGCTGAACCGCATCACCACTAAAAATCATCAGGGAGTGATCGCTTTTATTTCGCCGGTAATTTTTCAGCGTATCGAGGATATCATTCCACTGGTTTATGAGGAGGGACGAAATCCGTTTGTCGTTGTACTTGATGGTGTGACGGACGTCCGAAATTTCGGGGCTATTGCCCGTACCTGCGAATGTGCGGGTGTGGATGCCATCATTATCCCTGCTCGCGGAGGTGCAGCCATTAATGCCGACGCGGTGAAGACTTCAGCCGGCGCACTGATGAATATTCCCGTATGCCGCGAGGAAAACCTGCGTGACGCGCTTAAATTCCTGGCTAATTCGGGATTGAAACTGGTGGCTGCCACCGAAAAAGCAGCAGAAAGCTATACAAAGGCTTCCCTGACAGAACCTGTAGCCATTCTGATGGGTTCGGAAGATGAAGGCATTGCACCCGAACACCTGCGGTTATGCGATTCGCTCGTCAGAATACCTATTCTGGGTAAAATACAGTCGCTCAACGTATCGGTAGCTGCCGGAATTCTGATTTATGAAACCGTAAGACAACGTACAGAGGTTCTTTAGTAAGTGTGTATGCACGATTTCATGAAGATATTCAATATTAACAGTTCATTATTCCCCTATCAGAGGGGTTAGGGAGCAAGCATGACTATACTCTACGAAGATAATCATATCATAGCTGTCAATAAAAACAGTTCGGAAATTGTTCAGGGCGATAAGACGGGCGATAAACCGCTGTCGGAAACAATTAAGACTTATATTAAAGAAAAGTACAATAAACCCGGTGAGGTTTTTCTGGGTGTAACGCACCGGCTGGACAGGCCTGTGAGCGGTGTGGTGCTTTTTGCCAAAACGAGCAAAGCGCTGGCCCGGTTGAATGATATGTTTCGAAATCAGGAAGTGAAAAAGACCTATTGGGCAATTGTACAGAACCGTCCGAAGGAACCCGAAGGACGTCTGGAGCATTATCTGGTTCGCAATGAAAAGCAAAACAAATCATTCGCTTATTCCGACGAGCGAAAGAATGCCAAGAAAGCGGCGCTCACCTATAAATTAATTGCAGCCTCCGACCGTTATTTTCTGCTCGAAGTTCAGCTCGAAACAGGCCGTCATCATCAGATACGTTGTCAGCTGGCGGCAATGGGTTGCCCCATCAAGGGAGATTTGAAGTACGGCTTTGCCCGTTCCAATCCCAATGCAGGTATCAGCCTGCATGCCCGCAGCGTAAGTTTCATTCATCCGGTATCGAAAGAAAAAATACACATCACAGCACCTGTTCCACAGGACGATAAGCTTTGGAAAAGTTTTGAAGAGATGGTGAAGGAATAAATTAAATATGTTCCCCAGCCCTTCGGAATAATCGGGACAGGCTCTGAAGGGGGAGCTTGAGGATATTATTCTTTATAACCATTTAACACCCCGTTAAACAACAATTAATTAAACTCTCATAAACAGATGGATAGTTATTTCTGCTGCTCAGAAATAGTATCATTTTCATTTTACACATCGCAGTCATTTCCACTTGTCAGAAAATTCCGAAAAAAATCTGTATTTAAATTCGACTTTCGCGCATTCCGTCCGTATAACCAATGAAGAAAATAAAAAGCAGATGGATCAGACAGGAATAATCAACATCGTTAATCAATGCCGCAAAGGTGACAGTTCATCTTACAGATTAATTGTTGAAGAATATCAGTACATGATTTATCAACTTGCGTTCAGGATGCTATGCAACGAAGATGAGGCTAAGGACATCGTTCAGGAGACATTTATTCGGGCGTGGCAAAACTTTTCGAAATACCGGCCTGAGATTCGGATGAGTACCTGGCTTTATACGATTGCCACCAATGGGTGCATCGACCGGCTGAGACATAAACGAAATGAAAATACAGACACGGATATGCAAGAACAGCTTAAATATTTTGCTTCGAACGAGAATATTGAGCAGCATCTGATAAACTCGGAACAGGCACAACTGGTTATGGCTTTGACGTGCCAGCTAACGCCCAAACAGAAAGCAGTGTTTACGCTTCATTACCTGGAGGAACTCAGTACAGAGGAAATTCAGAAAATCACCGGATTATCTGCTGAAAAAATCAAAAGCAATCTGTATCTGGCGCGTAAATCAATCAGACAAAAATTAGAATTATTGGATCATGAATAAAGAAAAGTTTGAAATTGTCACTGACAATTTGCGGAAACAGCATCCCGATCTTATGGATGAAAAAGCAATTACGGAAAGGATAATGCTCAATCTGCATTCTCCACGCACGGACAACCGGCAACGCATTATTTATTTAATTCGTACAGTTACAGCCGTTGCTTCAATCCTGCTTATGGTATTGTATGTCGTTCAGACGGCTCCGTGGAACGAAAATCTTGTTTCCGAAAACCGTAACAGCGAAAAAGTACTACAGAAAGAATTTTATAGCCGTTTCTCCGGTCTGAATTCAAAAACAACCGTTAAACTTTACCGCGAATATCTTTCGGAGAACATACTGAAAAACAACAAACTGAAAGCACTGAAAAATCAATAGAGTTTATATAAAATAGAATGTTATGTAGTTAAATATCAACAAAATTCGACCTCTCCCTAAATCTCCCGAAACAAGTGCGGGACTGGCTCTCTCCGAAGTAGAGGGACTTTGCCGACTGCAAACAACATACAAATCTCATAAATGAGTTGCTGTGTCCCCTTTCTCCTCTGGAGAAAGGGTTAGGGATAGAGGTCTAAACAATAACACCTTACCAATGAGTGTCATAAACAACTTTTCTAATAAATAAACGATTGCATGGGACTACCATTTAACAACAAGAAAATAAATTTTATACAGTATGAAAACAACTTTGAAAATAATGCTATTTTCCGTCATTTTACTATTGGCAGCATGCAAGCAATCTTCAGAAATGCTGACTGTTATCAATTCTGACGGATCCTGTTACCGGGAGATAACGGTAAATGCAGATTCATCGATGATGGTAGGCAAAACCAAACCGGATTTTATTTCAGAAACGGACTCGTCCTGGACACTTTTCTTGAAATATTCAAACGAAGACATCATTCATTCCGATTTTCCGCTGACAGCCCACGAATACGATTCCATAGTCGTAATACACAGCCGTGACACCATCAATGGCGGTTCTATGCAGATTATTGCCCGAAAAGATTATTCCTCTGTAAAAGAAATGTCAGAAAAGTTCCGCTATGTGAACCAGGAAAAGAAGGCAAATCTGAATCCGGGTTACTATTTTGAAAAGAAATTCCGTTGGTTTTACACCTATTACACTTATCGTGAAACGTATAAGAAACTGCATTTAGATTTTCCTGTCCCGCTAGAGAAATATCTGAAAAAGGAGGAAGCCGAATACTGGTTTAAAGGTTCGCCTGAAATAACGAAAGGCATGACGGGAATGGAAGCACGTGATTACCTCGGTGACCTGGAAAACAAATATAATAACTGGCTGCTAGACAATTACAGAACCCGTACTTTTGACGAAATAATAAAAAATTACGGTAAGATGAAAAATCCTCCGGTTACGAAAGAGAGATTGCTGGCATTAAAGGATACGATTGCTCCGCTGGGAAAGTTATCCATTGATGATGAAATGAACGATAAGCTGGAAAAAATGCTGAACAATTATTTCAAGACAAATGCTTTCTCGGTTTTATGGAATGGAAACGACAGTATCATGAAAAAAATGGAGAATAATTTCTCCGAAACGCTGGAAACAACTTTAGGCCTTAATGAAATACAGTACAAACTGCGCATGCCGGGTAAAATTCTAAAAACAACAGCTTTAGTTGCCGGTGGCGATACGCTAGAATGGAAAATCAGTACCAACCGGATGATTGCCGGAGATTATGTGATTGAGGCACAATCCCGAAAGACAAACACCTGGGCGTTTATCCTGTCAGCAGTCATTATTTGCGCAGCTATAGGAAGTTTCGTTTACAAACCACGGAAATAAGATATTTGTATAATATCTGTTTCATTTTTCTTATTAAATATGTAACTTTGCAATCAAATACTGATAAATTCTAATAAAGTGTTCGTGAAATCCCGTCCGCTGGAATTAATTGGCACTTCTAACATAAAAGTAAACAAACATGACCATCCGACAATTATCCGTTTTCATGGAAAACAAACCGGGATATCTGAATGAAGTACTTGCCGTGCTAGCCCGTAACAATATTAATATTAACGCGTTAACCATTGCCGATACAAGCGATTACGGAATTGCGCGTATTCTCGTTTCCGATCCGCAGCTGGCTCTTGATAAATTACACGAAGAGAATTTTGCCGTTCGCATTCACGATGTACTTTCTCTGGAAATGGGCGCAGCACCGGGTTCGCTGAATAACATCCTCAATTTATTTGCAACAGCCAATATCTCCATTGAGTATGTGTATGCTTTCAGTTACGGTTCTAAATCCATCGTGGTTTTGCGCACCGACAACCGCGAAAAAGCTGTGGAGGTTATCCGGGATAATAAGTTGAAATCCATAACGGAAGACGATCTGAAGTAACCATACCCGAACAGCTTCCTGCCGGATTGCGGCAGAAATAAAAATAAACAGTTTACAACAATTATAAAATAAACGTCTTCTCGCAGGCGGGAAGATAACAGGGACTTATGATTTGGAATAAAGAAATTGAATGTATGTCACGCGATGCCATGCGGAAACTGCAGGATGAACGCTTGCGCGAACTGGTTGCCCGGGTTTATAACAATGTGCCGTTCTATCACCGTAAAATGGAGGAAGCAGGTGTAAAACCTTCTGATATTCACGGAATTGATGATATCGCTAAACTGCCTTTCACCTACAAGCAGGATTTACGTGACAATTATCCCTTTGGCCTTTTTGCTGTGCCGATGAAGGACATCGTGCGTGTTCACGGCTCGAGTGGAACGACCGGAAAGCCGACTACGGTTGGCTACACAAAGAATGATATCCAAACCTGGAAGGAAGTGGTAGCCCGCTGTTTTACCATGTCGGGTATCGACAGTCACGATATAGTGCAGGTTTCTTATGGTTACGGACTATTTACGGGCGGTTTGGGAGCTCACTACGGCGCCGAGGAAATAGGTTGCTCGGTTATTCCCATCTCCGGCGGCAATACGCGCCGTCAGTTACAGCTGATGGCCGATTTCGGATCTACCGTGTTGGCTTGTACACCTTCCTATGCCCTTCACCTGGCCGATGCCATGTCTGAATTCGGATATTCGCTCAGTGATATGAAGCTGAGAGTGGGCGTGTTCGGAGCTGAACCCTGGACAGTAAATATGCGCAAGGAACTGGAACGCAAATGGAACATTACCGCTCACGACATCTACGGACTGAGCGAAATCATGGGTCCGGGTGTAGCCAACGATTGTATTTATCATAACGGACTGCATATCCACGAAGATCATTTCTTCCCCGAAATTGTTGATCCCAAAACCAAAGAACCGGTACCTTACGGACAGGAAGGCGAACTCGTTTTCACCACACTCACCAAGGAAGGAATACCACTGATCAGGTACAATACCCGCGACCTCTCGTCCCTGTACTACGATAAATGTGAATGTGGTCGGACAACGGTACGGATGGAAAAAATCACAGGCCGCAGTGACGACATGCTTATCATCCGCGGTGTCAATCTGTTCCCGTCGCAAATAGAACATGTACTGCTCGATTTACAGGAAACAAGCGCTCATTACATCCTGTATGTGGACCGGAAAAACAACCTGGATACACTCGAACTGCAGGTGGAACTGGATGAAAACAAGCTGACCGACACTATCCGCGATCTGCAAAACCTTTCGAGAAAAATTGAACACGCTCTCAATAGCGCCATCGGACTAAGTGTGAAGGTGACACTGGTAGAACCAAAAACCATTGCCCGCAGCGAAGGAAAAGCTACCCGCGTGGTGGACAGACGAACGAAAGAATAAGTAATAACTTAAAAACATTATACTATGAAAGTCTGGCTGAAAGAAATTGCCTTCGTACTGCTTTCTGTTTCGGTTTTTTCAGGTTGTAGTATTATCACCAACGGAATTAACTACAAGCGCGACAAACTGATGGACAGGACCCGTTACACCCTGCAGCAGAGTTTTATCACCAACGAACGTCACGAACAGGATTACCAGCAGCAAATATCCCTGCTGAAAGAAATTGATGAAAACGGACAAAGTACTTATACAATGTACGATATCATTTCCATACCCCTGAAAAGTTTTGACATTTCGAATGAGATGTACATTATCATCGATAAGGAACCCATTCCGCTGCCACTCACGCTGAAAGAAAGGTTGTATGACAACGATTTGAAAAACGGCATCAATTTTCCGGAACAGAGTACGGATACAGCTCAGAATTTCAGTATCAGTTCCACAAAAGTTACACGCATGATTCATCCACTCGACGATGAACTTATTGAGAAGATAAGCCGCGCGAAAGCTGTATATCTTCGCTATTACGTGGGTCCCGAAATGATTACCTCCGAAATAAAAGGAACAAAACTATATTCGCTGAAAAAACTTATCAGCAGAAAATATAAATAGAATAATTACCGGAATAAGAATACAATGATTTCAAAAGAACTGATTGAAAGACTTTTTACAGAATTTGGCACAGATGATATTAACCAGCTTTCCATACGTGAAGTAGGGAAACTTGTATCGATGATAGAGAAGGAGAGTGGCGAAGAGTTTATTCACATGGAAATGGGAGTTCCCGGACTTTCAGCTTCGCAAATAGGCATTGATGCCGAAAAGGAAGCTCTCGAGCGTGGTGTTGGAGCCGCATATCCCAATATCGAGGGAATTCCGGTTGCCAAGGAAGAAATCGCCCGGTTTGCAAAACTGTTTATGAACCTCGATACACCGCCTGCGCACTGCATCCCGACTGTCGGAGGTATGCAGGGTAGTTTTGCCGCTTTGCTGGCTGCCGCCCGCAGCAATCCCGATAAACCCTGTACATTGTTTATCGATCCGGGTTTTCCGGTGCAGAAATCGCAGCTGCATCTCATAGGTGTACCGTTCAAGTCATTTGATATTCTTCAGTTCAGAGGCGACAAGCTGAAAGCGAAGCTGGAGGAATATCTGAAGGAAGGAGATATCTGCTCCATCTGCTATTCGTCACCAAACAATCCTTCGTGGATTTGTTTTACCGAAGAGGAGCTGCAGGTCATCGGCGAACTGGCAACAAAATATGACGTGATTGTGATTGAGGATCTGGCCTATTTCGGTATGGATTTCAGGCAGAACTACGGTTTACCCGGTGAAAGTCCGTATCAACCCACAGTGGCACATTATACCGACAATTACATTCTCCTGCTTTCGGCCTCCAAGATATTCAGTTATGCCGGTCAGCGTATTGGAATGATGATTTTCAGTGAACAAACCTACACGCGCCGGTATCCCAACCTGAAAAATTATTTCACTTCGGATACACTCGGACATTTTATCCCCTACGGAGTGTTGTATGCCACCACAGCCGGAACAGCACATACCGCACAGTATGCCCTTGCCGCCATGCTCCGCGCTGCCAATGACGGACACGCGAATTTTGTTGAAAATCTGCATCTCTACGGACAGAAGGCCCGACTGATGAAGGAAGCCTTTCTGAAGCACGGATTTTACATTGTTTATAACGACGATACGCGCGAACTGGCTGACGGTTTTTATTTCACCATAGCCTATCCCGGATTAACCAGCGGACAGCTGATGAATAAATTTCTCCACTATGGCATCAGCGCCATTTCACTGGCCATCACCGGCAGCGACAATCCGAACGGGCTGAGAGCCTGCGTTTCGTTTGTCAGACTGGATCAGATCCCCGTACTCAATGAAAGGCTGACAAGATTTGTACAGGATATGAAATAAACATATATTTTACAGTTAATTACAGGTACTAAGACGAAATATCGCTTTAGTACCTGTTTTTTTTGTACTCAAATGCCGGACTAATCCGGAACTACACAGATTAACTTCCATTCATAAAATCAATAAAAAAATGTAAAATAAATATCCTGTCAGTGAATGTTCTGTTTCAACATTTTTTGTATTTTTACAAAATCAATAATAATTAACAAAAATCTGATATAAAACTCAAAAAGCCTGCTCAGACAGGACAAAAAATCTATGGAAAACATTAAATCAAATGAAGTCATCGAATGGGCAAAACAGTTTCTCGATAAAGCAGAAAAGGAAATCAGCCCACAGGAATTAAAAGAACAGAACAAATACGCCATTCTGGTTCAAAACCCCAACGACAAAGTCCTTTTATCCAAGATGTTGGATGAAAGTTCACAAATTCACGACAGTAAGAAACTCGCCAGGAGGATGAAAATCCTGCTCAAACGTTACGGAGTACCCGAATTCTTCAATTCATCCGATCATTTTATGCTGAGTTTATTTACTTCTTTCGGATATTGGTTCGATTTTATTGCCGTTCCTATTTTCAAGAAAAGACTCCGTTCCGAAACATCAGCCATCATCATAAACGAACGCCCCGACCTGCTCACCGAGCACCTGGAAGGCCGACGTAGCCAGAATATCGGGCAGAATGTAAACCTGCTTGGTGAAGTTGTACTCGGCGACGGGGAAGCACGGCATCGCTACGAACATTATCTGGAAGCGCTGAAAGATCCGAAAATCAACTATATTTCTGTCAAACTCTCGGGTATCTACGCGCAGATAAATGCCCTGAATTATGATCAGTGTAAAAATGAACTCTGCGAACTGATGGGGAATATCTATCAGCATGCCATCGATTATCCTTTCATCGACGAAGACGGAGTACCCTCTTCCAAGTTTGTAAACCTGGATATGGAAGAATATAAGGACACCGAACAGACACTCGATGTTTTTATCACCACTCTTTCCGAGCCCCGCTTCAAAGACCTTACCGCCGGTATTGTAGTGCAGGCATACCTTCCCGACGCTGAAAACTTCCAGGCAGAATTACTTGAATTTGCGCGCAAACGTGTGGCCGAAGGCGGAGCACCGCTCAAAATGCGACTGGTGAAAGGCGCTAACCTGCAGATGGAAAGCATCGTTTCATCGCTGCGCGGATGGGAAAACCCGGTTTACGACTCCAAGGTGAAAGTGGATGCCAACTACCTGCATATCCTCGACAAAGCCATGTTGCCCGAAAATGCCAGTGCCCTGCATCTGGGTGTTGCCTCGCACAATTTCTTCACCATCGGTTATGCTTATCTCCTGGCTAAGAAAAACGGAGTTGAAGATTATGTTACCTTCGAAATGCTTGAAGGAATGGCCAATCACCTCCCGCGTGTGATGCGCAGTCTGCAGAAACAGATCATTCTTTACACACCGGTGGTTAAAGACGAACATTTCCTGAATGCCGTTTCGTATCTGGTGCGCCGTATGGATGAAAATACCGGTAAGGACAACTTCCTGACCTATTCGTTTAACCTGAAATTTGGCAGCAAGCAATGGAATTTCCTCCAGGAACAGTTCCTCGAAGCTTATGCCATAAAGGATACCATTGATACCACTCCAAAACGGAAACAAAACAGAAATCTGCCTCAGGAACCTGCCGTTAATATTACTGAGTTTACCGGTGAACCCGATACCGACTTCGATTTGAAGCCAAACAGACTTTGGGCTGACGAAATACGTAAGAAATGGCAGAAAACAGCCACCGATAAACCTTACGAGATACCGGCTCAGATTGGCGATAAGGAAGTGATGAACGAAAAGAAATACCGTTATTACGACCGCAGTCTGGAAGAAAAAATATGTGTTTGCGAAGTCAGTCAGGCATCTGCTGATCAGGTGAAGGAAATCTTGGCAATAGCCGAAAAGGATGGTTCGGAATGGCGCAAGACCACCCTCGACCAGCGTAATATCATCCTGCACAAAGTGGCCGATAATCTCGGAAAAAGCCGCGGCGACCTTATCGGATGTATGTCGGCAATAACCGGAAAGACATTCCCCGAAGGTGATGTGGAAGTTTCGGAAGCTATCGACTTCTGCCGTTTCTATCCGTATTCGATGCGTACATTCGAAAATATCAGCACGCTGAACTATGCACCCAAAGGAATTGTACTCGTTATTCCGCCCTGGAATTTCCCGACAGCTATTCCCGTAGGTGGTGTGGCTGCCGCGCTCGCCGGTGGCAACACCGTTATCCTGAAACCAGCAACAGTAGCATTTCCCGTTGCCTGGCAGTTTGCTCAGTGTTTCTGGGACGCCGGTGTGCCGAAGGATGCCCTGCAGGTGGTATGCCCCGACAGCCGCGAAGCGCTCAGTCACCTGACTTCGCATCCGGCAGTGAAACACATCATCATGACCGGAGGCACCGATACCGCTTTCCGCATCCTCGAAAACAATCCGTCTTGTCCGCTTTCGGCAGAAACAGGCGGAAAGAATGCCATTATACTCACAGCCAGCGGCGACCGCGACCATGCCATACAGAATGTGGTGAAATCAGCATTCGGCAATGCCGGACAGAAATGTTCCGCATGTTCGCTGCTCCTGCTCGAAAAGAGTGTGTACGATGATCCGTCCTTTAAATCGAAACTGATTGATGCGGTGACCAGCATCCGTACCGGCAGCGCCTGGAACGGAACCAACATCGTGGGTCCGATGGTGGACAATAAAAACGAAAAGTTGCTTCATGCTGTCAATAACCTCGAAGATGGTGAGTTCTGGCTGGTGAAACCCGAATTTGTGGATAAGGATGGTTATATCCTCAAACCCTGTGTAAAATGGGGCGTAAAACCCGATAGCTATACTTTCCGTACAGAACTTTTCGGACCGCTGCTGGCAGTGGTATGTATCGACAACCTGCAGCATGGTATCGATCTGATGAACAAAAAGACTGATTTCGGTCTTACATCCGGGCTGCAAAGTCTCGACGAAAACGAACGCCGATTGTGGAAAAATTCAATCGAAGCCGGTAATCTGTATATCAACCGTGGCATCACCGGAGCCATCGTACAGCGTCAGCCTTTCGGTGGAATGAAACGCTCCGCCTTTGGTGGCGGCATCAAAGCCGGCTCGGTCAATTATGTGTCGAGTTTCGTTAACTTCACCGAAAACAGCAAGATACTTCAGTTAAATCCGGCAAAAGCCTCTTTTGAAACACTGAAAGGACAACTGACCGGCGATGAATACAACCGCCTCTGCTATGCTTCCGAAAATTATCAGCAAGCGTGGACGAACGAATTCTCGCAGGAAAAAGTAACCCAGCAGTTGATGGGCGAACTCAACACCTTCCGCTATCTTCCGCTGAAAAATATGATTTTTCGCGTGTTGCCCGGCGATAACAATGCCGATATGCTGATGGTGGTTCTTGCCGCTCATACAGCCTGCACACCGCTTACTGTCAGCATCAGCGATTCGGATGAAAAGATGAAACTGCTTCTGGCATTACCGGTGAAGGATATTACGATAGTAAAACAGTCGGATGAGGAGTTTGTAGCCGCGATGGATAAATACGACCGTGTTCGCTGCTGCTCAGCCGCTTTACCCGACAGCTATTATCAGAAAGCTGCCAAACTGGGTAAATACATAGCAGTAACCTCACCGCTGGTGGAAGGACGGGTTGAGTTGCTTCACTACCTGAAGGAACAAAGCATTTCGTACGAATACCACCGATACGGCAGCTTTACCGAAGAAGACGCTGCAATTTGATTGATAAACTGACATCAAACCGGAGTTTCCGGTGAATGAATAGAAAAGGACTAAGCAGGAGTGTAATAACCCTTCTTAGTCCTTTTTGGCTTTCTACATAACAGTCAGCTGCTCTTAATTTCAGTACGATACAGGGAAGACACGGGCTTTAAGCCCTGTTTTAAGAAAAAGAATACAGATATACCGTTATTCTACGACAAAAACGCATAAATTTCACCGTCATTTCACGACAAAAAAATAAGAAATCTTGCCACGATAAGTTTGTTCTACCACTTTAATTCTTGTACAATAATCTTTTTGAAATCAACGGGATAACCTTCGTATTGCAGCAACACCCTGCCGGATGTTACGGACGGATTTTTAGCCGTATTGACAACTTTTCCGTTCAGTTTCTGAACTATGGTTCCGTTCCGGACTGTAATTTCGAGTTTGTTCCATTTACCGACCAGTTTTTCTGCTTCCTGTGTTTTTGGATATACCATACTTTTACCCGCCGTGGTTTTCTTACCGTCAATTTCGGCTGTAACACCCCCTAAAAAGATGAAATCGCCGGTGCTTTTTTCTTTTATCTGATATTGAATTCCAGTACACCAAAGCATATCCTTCGCGGTATCAGGCACCAGATACATCAGTCCGCTGTTGCGTGTTTTCGATAGCTTTACGATGTCTTTGTCCGGGTTCCAGCGAAACAGGGCAGTCAGTCTGAAGTTGGTAAAGGACTGATTACTCATCAGATAGCCCGGGTTTTTCCCGCGTAAACGGATAAGATGCTTTTCGACCGGAAAAACTTCATCAGCGCGTTCGTTTTTTAAGTTCACGGCATTGTAAGCATACCAGTTCGTCAGATCTTTCCCTCCGAAAAGCACTTTCTTCTGTGCCGGAAGGGGTGCTATAAATAATGTCAGCAGTAATAATGCGGTTATTTTTGTTCTCATGTGATAGAAATATATGCCCTTAATCCCTATAAGGGGGCTACAGGCTGGTTATTAATCATTTTCCCGTGTTTGAGTTTTTCTCAAACAACTGTTTCTCATAATTGATATATAAATACAGCGGAAGTTTGTTCTCCCGCTGTAAAATTACAGTATTATACCCACAACTGAAAACTTTTAAGATAGAAAGCCCTGCTTTGTTCATCTGTCTTGTCCTGAAACAGGTTTACAATTTGAGTATATTCCTATACAACCGATGTTGCTGAAATCCCCCAAGGGGGATTTAGGGGGCTTTCAGCAGTCAGGCCTCCCTCCGGCTCCCTCTCCTTTGATAATGTCATTTGACTTTTCACAAAGTCACTTTAATAATTAACGATCTTTGACGTATTTGTTTATAATATCTTGATATTGTAAGATTACAGGCTTTGCAATTTTGGTTGCAATATGGATGAATTCGATGTCTTTTTTGTCATCTACAAGAGTTTTTACCCGGTAATAATCCCTGATATAATGATCAACAGCCTTTTGTGAGTGATTTGTTTCACGGGCCACAATGTTTGTTGATTTTTTTTCTACCACGTGCTTAAAAACGATTTGTTTTTTGTGTGTGATGGTTGATCCCATATCATGAAGAACTCCGACATGAGGAAGAACAGTTTTGTTTTCTTCCTCATATTCAATTCTTTGATTTGACAGATAAGAGGCATCGTTTGAGAGGATCAGGCTGATATCTCTTGTCGAAAGAATTCCACCCTGTTCATACGCTTCACGAATAATCCTTGCAATTACTTGTTTGCGTATTTCTCGGATAGACTTATTCTTTTCAAAAAGATTTATGTCTTGATCAGTTACCAACGTGAGAATAACGGGCACATACTTTCGATTGGGGGAGTCGGCTCTAGTGGTTTTATCCAAAGCATTCCATAGTATTTGACCGTGTTTAATGCGGTTTGTTTGAGGAACGTTTTGTTCAAAAATATCTATGAGTGCATCGGCAATGTTTTCTCTTACAATCGGGCCAAAATATCCGGCAAACTCACGTGCAAAGAAATTGATAATAGCAGGTTTTAGAAAGCGGTCATGCGCTGCATGATACTTTCTGACTGCATCAGGTTTACGAATCATGTTGAAAGAATTTTTCAGGGTT
>Ga0209099_1002623_pt1 | contig 15524 bp, 8 predicted proteins | sample AD_JPNHW2_MetaG_FD_184430 | JGI IMG/M metagenome (GOLD analysis project Ga0209099, IMG submission 184430) | Active sludge microbial communities of municipal wastewater-treating anaerobic digesters from Japan - AD_JPNHW2_MetaG (SPAdes) (version 2) | ecosystem: Engineered > Bioreactor > Anaerobic >... | reverse complement strand
TGTCAGCTTACGATGCTGAAAGTGTTCCGGATGCAAGTGATATGCGTTTTGGAATAGTTGTTTCCGATTGGAACAAAGAGATAACATGGTCGTTGCTTAACGGAGCTGTCACCACCCTGAAAAAGCATGGAGTGACTGACGAAAATATTGTTGTGAAGCATGTTCCCGGCAGTTTTGAACTTACACTTGGGGCTCAATGGCTTGCTGAATACGATGATCTTGATGGCATCATCTGTCTTGGATGTGTTATACAGGGCGAAACACCTCATTTTACTTATATCTGTCAGGGTGTAACTCAGGGCATTACCCAGCTGAACATGGAATACAATATACCTTTTATTTTTGGAGTTTTAACAACCAACACACAGCAACAAGCCGTTGACAGGGCCGGAGGAAAACTCGGGAATAAGGGTGATGAAGCTGCAGTTACAGCAATAAAAATGGCAGCTTTGCAGCTGGACGTAGAAGAATAGTATCTACCTCATACATAGACATCTGTAGGGGCAGTATGAACACTTCCCCCTGATATCGTTTGTCATTAGAAAGGGTTCGCCGGAAAAGAAAATATCTTTAATCGTTTTCTTCAGTCCGGTCATAAATTCCTCCCTGATTGTTCTGTAATCATCAACAATAAAAGTGTTTTTATTGTCTGTTTTTATCCTGAGATAATCTGAAGATGAATCACCAGCCAGCTTTCTGACCTTGTATACTGATGGCCTCACCAACCTGTCCTGAACACTTTGTATGAAGGCTTCGCAATATAACAAAGTCTGCAGCCAGCCATCAATATCTTTTTTCCTGTCGACTGCAAAAAGATCGTCAACTGAACCAATTGAGTCTGCAACTGTACCTGTCTTGTAATCGACAATCCTGAACACTCCATTGACTTCATCAATGCGGTCAACTGTTCCTCCTACAGGTATCTCAATCTGGCATCCACCGGGTTCCATAGATAACCTGAAACCAAACGTATCCTCGAGATGCCAAACAGTAAACGGTGCAACTGATTTATCAAAATTGAGTATCCTTAACAGATATTCCTTCAATACATCCCTTATTATCAGTTCATTTCCGCTCACCGTATTGTCGATCCCATGGTTTAGCTTTTCCCTGATTGCTTCATCTATAGACTTTTCAAGCTGCTGCCTGTTCCTGATAACCGAATCAAGTATTCCGGAAGCAAGAACCTGACCTTTATATCCATTATACAGGTTTTTCATGATAGTATGCAGAATATTCCCAAACATAGCCGGATCAATTTCTGAAGAGACCTTTTCCGGCTCTTTTAATCCATTTACATAGTGGTAATAAAACTTCATCCTGCAGTTCAGCCAGGTATTTATTGCAGAAGGGGAAATCCCGTTCCTGCTTTTATCAATGAAACAAGAGTTGAGTCTGTTAACATGCTCTTCTGTTCTCTCAATTCTATCTTTTATTGAACCATGTGTTTTTATTTCAAAGCTAAGGTCAGTAAAATCGGGACACAACTTTTTCTCATACTTCATCTGCATAAGGAACCTGCTCATCTCTCCGCTTCTTAAACCTTCAGAGTTTGAATTATATGCAAACGTAACATTCTCAGCTCTCTGGAGAAGACGATAAAAATGATAGGCATATATTGATTCCTGATGGTTAATTGAAGGCAAACCAAACGCATCCCTCAGGCTAAACGGGATGAAAGAAGAAGAGGTTGACTGGGAAGGCAGGAGGCCTTCATTTACAGAAAGAATAATCAGATTTTTAAAATCAAGAGCCCTTGTTTCAAGAATGCCCATTATCTGGACTCCTGAAAGAGGCTCTCCCGAAAAGGGAACAGACTGGGTCTTTAACATCTTGTCAAGGATCCTTGCATATGTATCGGTGGTAAAAGTGACATCACTATTACCGGTAATTGCTTCAAGCCTGTTTATCGACAATACCACCCTGTAGATGAATTCATTCCTTATATTCTTCTGAACATCGTTACCTGATTCCTCATTGTTAGCCTCATCGTTCAGGGCAATCAACGAGAGAATATCTTTAAGATAATCAGAGAGCAATGATGGCGTTGTAGGTTTAATAAAGATTCTCCGAAGATTCTCTGACTTATCAAAACAGGCAGAGGGGATCCATGCAAGATTATTTTTGGTTATTTCTGCTATAATCTGATTATCAGATCCTGTCAATAATCCATAAACCAGTGAGTGTTTGAGAACCCTGTCTGCTTCTTTGAAACCAAAACGGATAGTATTGTCTTCGGAGACAGCTGTTCTCTGAAGATCCATCAGGTCTTTTATTAGAGTATATATAAGTGTCTGCCTCAGAGGATACCCCATAGTAATATTGATATCTCCAATATTTGCAGGGAGACTGGTCAGGACAGGCACCAGCAGGTTTTCGTCAGCAAGTACAACGGCAGTATGATGAGCATTTCCCGGAAAAAGGTCAGGTATCTCTTCAAGTAGTTTTGGGATAAGTTTTACCTGTGCTATGTCAGAGGATGTGTCTATTACCCGATGACGGACCTCTGGTGCGCCGGAGGTGACCAAAGTATCATAACTCCAGTCAGATGGCATATCATTTCCAAAGAGCACCAGGTTATTACGTAAGAAAAAACCTGCAGAATTCAACTTGCTTTTGCTTAGATAAGAGTTGTCGTAATCCCAGTAAAAGCGTGCTTTACCTGCCTCTTTGAACCTGGTCATAATAGTTTTTTCACATTCGTTCAACGCATTGAATCCGATAAAATGGACCATGTCCCAGCGATTACCCGGACAGAAATTCTTATCTTTGTTTTCAGCAAGTCCCCTGAAGATCATTCCTTCGTAAGCCAGATTCTGCTCTTTAAGAGAATTTCTGAACCCCGAATAAAGATCATTCAGGACAGACCATATGCTTATAAATCCCGACTTCTCCCTTGTCGGCTTTCCCGGATCAAAATTCACCCAGAACTTTTTAATGATCTCAACCTGGGTGTCTGAAAGGGTTCCGAATTGCTGATCAATATCCTTTATGTCATTAATACTTTTGAACAGAAGTGATGCATTTACAAGATATTTGTCAACATCATCAAAATCATTTAACAGCATATCGCCCCAATAGTAGAAGTCATCGAAGCTTTCAGGTGACTTTTTCACCTTCAGGTAAACTTTATAGAGTTCAAAAAGAAGCATTTCACTTCCTGCTGTCTGTAAAGATGAATATGAACGGAACAGTTCGTTTATTGTCAGGATTGATGGCGAAAAAACCGGCTTCTCAATCCTGGCGGCCAGATATTTAAGAAAATAGAGACCTGCCCTTCTGTTTGGAAAAACAAGGCATTGCCTCTCCGGATGATCAAGGTATTCATCGTGTATCAGGGCAGCTATTCTTTCGAGAAAGTAGGTCATTGGTATCTGGTTGTCGTATTGTATTCTGATTTATTCTATTTTACTAAACCACAGTTATTCAGGTAGTTTAGTACAATATTTCATAAAACTTTTTATCTCCGGTCTCCGGTCTCCGGTCTCCGGTCTCCGGTCTCCCTTCTCCTATGTACATCCTTTCCCTTTATATAACCTTCCCTGCCATGTATCCCGTTCATCAAGAAGTTTTTCAACACAGGTAACGATCTGATCGGTACGAACCTTACCCCACCCCTTCCCTGCCTGGAACCGCGGAGGAGCCTCTCCTGTGAAACGCTCAACAACAAAAGAAGGATTTAACCTTTCAAGGAAACTGACAAAAAAATCGAGATATTCCTCAAGAGTAAACAGTTCAAAATCTTCGGGACTATCAACAAATTCCTTTTCCATCGTAGTTCCTTTAAAGATCTGGAGTTGATGAAATTTAATTGTCGTAAGAGGTAATTCTGATATTATTTCTGCTTCATTCAACATAGATTCCCTTGATTCGCCCGGCAAGCCAAAAATTATATGAGCGCCCGTATTTATTCCCAGAGAAGCAGTTTTCTCAATTGCCCGAACAGCATCCTCAAAAGAGTGTCCGCGGTTTATCCTTTTCAGGGTGGCGTTGTAACATGACTCAATGCCATATTCAACCATGACATACCATTTTTCCGACAGCTCTTTAAGATATGCAATCTTTTCATCGTCGATGCAATCGGGCCTGGTGCCAATAACGATACCAATTACTCCGGGATAATTTAAAGCCTCTTCGTAAAGTTGTTTTAATCTTTCCAATGGAGCATATGTATTAGAATATGCCTGAAAATAAGCAAGATAGGATACTGATCTCCGGTAACGCCATTTATGAAATTCAACTCCCTCCCTGATCTGCTGAGATACAGGTTTTGTTGCGATACAATAAGATGGGTTAAATGCATCATTATTGCAATAAGTACAACCACCCGATCCTTTTGAGCCATCCCGGTTAGGACATGTAAAGCCTGCATCTATTGACACCTTCTGCACCCTTCCTCCATAAATATTTCTGAAGTAGCCCGAATAGGCATTAAACCTGCGTCCATCCCCCCACGGGTATACCCTTTTCTCAATATTACCGGTTGACATCTGCAGATATTATTTTGTTCTTATCAACATACCAGATGTAAGCCTCTGTACTTTTATGACCCATATCGCTTAACAGGTTTTTGTATAGATCTACCTGTTCAAAGTAACGCGGATTCTCTTCCCCGAATTTAAAATCAATGATAATAGTTTTATCATCTTTGAATATTATCCTGTCAGGTCGTTTTGTGCTCCCTGAAGGCAATAATATTGTTGCTTCGGTCAGGACTCTGTTTCCTGGTAAAAACCAGCCGGCAACCTGAGGAGAGCTGATCAATGAATTGACTCTGTTTTCAATTTCGGAATATTCTTCTTTCGGCAGTTTTCCTTCCAAAACCAGTCTTCCGACGGCTGAGTGTACATCATCAGGAACATAAACATTTTCAAATATTTCGTGCATGAGTTTCCCGTAATTGATCTTTTCCCTAACCTCAGTCAGTCCTGATGAAAAATAATTTATACCATGAAGCTTGAGTTTCAGGGATTCCAGATCTTTACTTACTGAATAACCTGACGGAACAAGGTGAAGACTATCTCTCTTTTCATCCTTGTTTTCAGGAATTTCACCATACTCAAACAGACCGTTTTCCTTGTTATAAAAACTGTTAAGGTCAAGCAATGATTTATCCTGATCGCTCATTCCGGAAGAAACAGCGTTTTTTAAAACTGTTGCGACAGTACCATTTGATTTAGGATTCCCGGACGAAAAAGAATAGATGGCATCTTTTGCCCTGGTAAAAGCCACATATAATAAATTTATATTGTCGATATATACAGAATGCCTCTCTGCATTAAAATCAGAAGCAAATATTGTCCCTGTCAATTCCTTTCCATATTTAACAGGGACAATCCCCAATTCATTAAATGGAGCCGAATCAGGTCTGACCCATAAAAAAGGTTGTCTGGTTGAAGGGTAATCGAGTGTCCATGACAGGAATGGTAAAATAACCACTTTAAATTCGAGGCCTTTCGATTTATGGATTGTCAGAATGCGCATGGCATCCTGATTTCCGGGAAGTACAACAGATTTCTTTATTCCTGTTATTTTCCACCATTCAAGGAAAGACTGAATATCAGGATTCTTATTACCGGCAAAGCTCATAACATAATCCTGGAAAGTATTCAGATAAGCCACATTCCATTGATTTTTCCCAATGCCAAAAAAACCAATAATACTTTCTACAACTTCAAAAAGAGGAACCTGTTTAATATTTTCAAGCAGAGATTCGTATCCTTCAGGAAAATATTCTCTGGATCTTTCGACAAGTTTATCGTTAAAAAGAGGAACCTCTTCAATATCTTCACTGCCTTTTGCCAGTAAAAAGAATCTCAGCATTGCTGCCCTGCTTATCATATCGGAGGGATCGTTAAGCACTGTAATCACAGAAATTATAAAATTGATTGCAGGCGAGTTTGAAAGAAGCAATGAATCGTTTGATACTACGTTGTAGTTATAAATGTTTTGCTTTTCATATGAGGAATTATTTCCATAGTCAATCAATGTCTTCAGAACCAGGGAGCCTTCTTTTCCATCGCGGACAATAATGCCTATATCGGAAGCATTATAGCCTTTATCCTGAAAAGACTCAATTACAGCCGGGAGCTTTCCTAGGACTTTCTCAATCCACTTCAGTTCTGTATTATCTTCAACAAATTCCAGTCTTACATATCCGCCTTTTCTCTTTCCCGGATCAGTCTGTATCGCTTCAGAATAGAGATCACTGAGGCTTAAAGAAAGATTGCCGTCATCTAGCTCTTTATCCACCAACTGAGGGACAACAGAAAAAAGTGAATTGTTAAATTTAATGATGTTTGAGCGGCTTCTCCAGTTAGTTGTCAGTGATTTCCCTACATACCGCTCATTGTCTATCTGTTCCGGCAATACTTTTCCAAGAATCTGCCAATCCCCGTTTCTCCACCTGTAAATTGACTGTTTTACATCACCAACAACAAGATTATCGAATCCTTCAGACATACTGTTTTCAATCAGCGGACGAAAGTCGTTCCATTGTATTGATGATGTATCCTGAAACTCATCGATCATAAAATTTTCAAACCTATTCCCTGTCTTTTCATATATAAAAGGAGTCTGATCATCTTTTATCAACAGGTTAAGAAACTCACCGGCATCAGAGAGGAGAAAAGTGTTTTCAGAATTTGTTATTAGATGTATGTTGTGCAAAACATCCGACAGGATGCCGAGAGCATAAATATTTTTTTGAATTGCCCTGGCAGTTTTATATTCAGATATTTTCTGATCATAGAAAGCAAATGCAGCTCTCAGTATATCTTCCAGTCCGCCGCTGATTGCTTCCCTGAGCTGAGGACTAATAGTGCCGGTTGACCAACGCGAAGGGTTGCTTTCTATTTCACGAACATACTTGTTCGGCTCCTTTACAATACCGAAAGAGAGAGTTTTAATGAATCCAGGGACACCCTGGCCTTTCCGGTAAAACATATCTTCGGTAAGTCCGAATTTTTCATATATCTCACCGGATTTCTTTCCAAAGTCAAGCAACTTATTTTCGAAAGAAGATGATATTGTTTTTAATTTATTGATATAGTCTGACAGGAATTTTTTGTTTTCAAGATTTGATCTGTCACCGGCTGACAGAATCTTAAATTTTTCTTTAAACAGTTCTTCTGACAAGCTGACGATCCCATCTTTCAGATTCCAGCTTTTTTCTTCATCAATATTATGATTGACATAAGTGAGCAACCAATCCTTAAGCTGAGTATCGTTTGCTGCTGAAGCAATCATTTCATCAACGGAAGCTGAGAGTGTTGCACTATGATCAAGTTCTATATTAAACCCTGAATGAAGCCCGACCTCTCTTGTAAAAGCACGAAGTATTTTTTGAAAAAAACTATCAATTGTTGTCACAGAAAACCTGGAAAAATCGTGAAGAATTGAATTCAGTATCTCTTTTGCTTCATCCCTTATCCATCCTTCCGTTTTTTGGGTAGTAGCAATCAGTTCGTTCAGATATTCTGAATCTTCTCCTATAGCCAGTTTGTAAAGGTTGTCCAGTATTCTGGACTTCATTTCCGCAGTAGCTTTATTGGTAAATGTCACTGCAAGGATTCTCCTGTAACTATATCTCGATTTGAAAAGGTACTCAAGATAAATACCTGTCAGCCTGTATGTTTTTCCTGATCCGGCTGAAGCATTGTAAATTGTCAGTGTTCCTTTTCCCATGATTGGATAAAGTTATAAAAAATTCTATTCATCACTTGACCGCATTTTCTATACCTTTGCACCGTGAAGAAAAAAGTAGTAATCGGATTATCGGGCGGAGTCGACTCAAGTGTTGCGGCATGGGCTCTTAAGGAGCAGGGATATGATGTAGCCGGTCTTTTCATGCGTAACTGGAACGACACAACTGGTCTGTTGCAAAGTGACTGCCATTGGGAGGATGACCTTATGTTTGCTGAAATGGTCGCAAAAAAACTGGACATACCATTTACCATGGTTGATCTCAGTGTGCCATACAGGAAGAGGGTTATCGATTATATGTTCGCAGAATATGCAAAGGGACGTACTCCAAACCCTGATGTCTTATGCAACAGGGAGATAAAATTTGATTCGTTTGCCGAAGAAGCCCGTAAACTTGGAGGCGATTATGTTGCTACAGGTCACTATTGCAGGAAGGATGAAATAAACCAGGGAGATAAAACCATTTACAGACTGTTGTCGGGTAAGGACAATAATAAAGATCAGAGTTATTTTCTTTGTCAGGTCAGTCAGGAGCAACTGACCACTGCACTCTTTCCAATCGGAGATCTCATAAAACCGGAAGTCAGGAGAATAGCAGACAGGCTAGGGCTGGCAACCGCAACACGGAAAGACTCACAAGGAATCTGTTTTGTCGGGAAGGTAGATCTGCCTACTTTCCTTCAGCAAAAACTAAAAGCTAAGGAAGGTGATATTATTGAGATAGCTGACACTTCTGTTTTTCCTGAAACAGAGAAAGGGATACCTGACGGGAATGCCCAGGAAGAAATATTATTTTCAATGACGCAGCCATTCAGTTATCACCCATCCCAGGGCAGAAACATAGGAACACACAGAGGTGCCCATTTCTTTACAATAGGACAACGCAAAGGGATGAATGTTGGCGGGCATAAAGAACCTCTTTTTGTTATCAGTACAGATGTTGAAGAGAATGTTGTTTATGTCGGGGAAGGCCACTCCCACCCGGGGTTAAACCGGAAAGGACTGTTTGTAAGAAAAGATGAGATTCACTGGATCAGAACCGACCTGAAAATGTCAGAGGGTGAAAGCCGGGATTACATGGTAAGGATAAGATACCGCCAACCTTTGCAGAAAGCCCGTCTGTACTACAGGGAAAGAGGGATTTACATCATCTTTGACGATCTTCAGAGAGGCATAGCCCCCGGGCAATTTGCAGCCTGGTACGATGAGGATGAAGTTATAGGTTCGGGAGTTATTGACAAATAAGCAATATCATTTAATCAATCTGAAAAGCAGGTTTACTCCCGGATCAGGAATTATTACAGCTTCAGTCCCTGCAGGAATAACAATCTTTGTAATTCTTTCACTGACAGGAATATTCTTTATTTTTTCACCTCTCTTTTCTTTTACTGATATTTCAAGATTAAAATCAAACAGGTTCTTTTGTTTTTGCTCAACAATCACCTCAATTGTTCCTTTTTCTTTTCCAACATTATGGCTGATCGATAGTTCGGGCTGTCCTGGTGTAAAGAGCCACTGGTAAAAGAATTTATCCAGATCCTTTCCGCTTACCTCTTCCATCACATTCTTAAAGTCTTTAGTCAGTGCATTTGAATTATAAAAACGTTTATAATACAACCTCAGTCCTTTAAAGAAATCTTCATCACCCAGTTTGTGTCTAAGCATATGAAGTACCCATGCTCCTTTCTGGTACGAATTGACACTAAGAAGATCTATCAGGTTTGTAATGGTAGTGTCAATAACAGGATCCGGATTCTTTTCGTAATCTTTAAGTATCATTCTTCGTGTTGATGCCATATTCGATTTAAGGCTGTCATTTCCCCATTTAGATTCGAAATATAAAGATGTCATATAGGTAGCAAATCCTTCACTTAACCAGATATGATGCCAGTCGGCTTCAGTAACACAGTTACCGAACCACTGGTGTGCTATTTCATGAGCAATAAGTCCCTCTGCCCTTCCAAGGCCGGTCACTGAGTTCTGAAAATAAAAGATGGTACCCGCATTTTCCAGTCCGCCGAAAATTGTTTTAGACTGTACATTTGCCAGTTTTTCATACGGGTATGATCCTACTATGCTACTATAATAATCAAGAGGCTTCACTGCTATTGAATAATCGCGGAAACCATTATCCCTGTTTTCAGGAAAGACCCAGGAGGTGACCGGAATACTATTCATGGTACCTGCCAGTTGAACGGCAAACTGAGCAGCTCCAAAAGTCATAACCTTCGTAGCAAGCGGAACAGCTTCATGCCAATGGGTAAGTGTCATATCTCCAACAAGATCAGACTCTTCAATTAAAACTCCCGATGCTACTACCTTATACCTGTCGGGAGCTGTAATGATAAAGTCAACAGATGCCTTATCGTACGGATGATCGATGCATGGCAGATAATTATGAGCCCTGTCAGGCCAGTGATCGGCAAAAAAAGTACGGTTGCCAAATTTGTTTTTGGATATTATGAGTCCGTCAGAAGGAATTCCATTATATTCTACTGTAAAATCCACAGTATCATTCTTTCGGACCTTATCAGAAAAGAACACTGTCAGTTTTTCACTTCTTTGTGTCCAACTGAGATTTTCGGCATCTGATGACACTTTTGTAACTGTCATTCCCTTTCCGTCGCTGTTTAAACCGTTCAGATCAAGAGATAGTGAATCAGCATCATTTAGGAACCTGGCAATAATTATAGTATTGCCATCAATCCTGTCGGTTGAATCATTTAATGACAGAGCAAACTGATAATGAAGTATATCGACATTCAGATTCCTTGTATACCCATCGTGGGCCAAAACAACCGGCATAAGGATGGAAATGATGCAAAAACAAAAAATATCTCTCTTAACCATAATCAAAAATTGTTTTGCAATAATACTAAAAGCCATAAGAAATTACTGTCGTATATATTTATTTTTAAAGGTCCCTTTAAAAACATGAGAACCGCACATCATAAGCAGATATCACAAAGACTGATTCAGAAATAATAGATATATTTGAAAAAAAACGAATATGAAAAAGATATCGGTAATAAGTGGAGGAACAAGTGGTCTCGGATTGGAAATTGCAGACTTGCTTGTCAGAGCAGGCAAAAATGTACTTGTCCTCGGGCGCAGCACTGAGAAGCTTGCCAAAGCTTCTGAAAAGCTTAAAAAATCGGCTGACAATAACAGGGTTGAATCGCTTAGTTGTAATATCGGCGATGAGAAAGACATTCTGAAGGTTGCAGAATTTCTGACGAAAGATGGATATTCAGTGGAGTATCTTTTCAATAATGCAGGCAGGGGACTTTTTCAGAAAGCTGATGTTGCCACATCAGAGCTTATCGATAAGGTTTTTGAATCAAGCCTGAAAGGCATGATACTTCTTACTTCCAAAATATTGCACCTTACACCTTCATCGGAAGAACTTACAATAATCAATATTATGTCAACGTCTGCTCTCTACGGAAGAGATGAGGAGACTATCTATTGTGCAGCTAAATGGGGCGCAAGAGGCTATACAGAAGCCCTCAGGACCGAACTTAAGGGAACTAAAAGAAACATAATAGCAGTATATCCGGGCGGTATGAGAACAGATTTCTGGAAAGTACCCGGGCAAAGCAGGGATGTTTCTGCGTTTATGGATCCTGCAGAAGTGGCAAAACAGGTTGTTGATGCTGTACTTGTTTCAGGAAAACTGCTTGTTACTGATATTACAATAAACAGGAAAAAGTAGAAGACTTAATGGAATGATGGAGCGATGGAATTAAGAGACGAAGGGATAAAGAGACTTAGAGACTGAGCGACTTAGAGACAGAGCGACTAAGAGACGAAGAGGTTTACCAGAGGAGGTAAACAGGTTTTATGATAACCTGTTTTTATAGTCTTCGTATCCGAACTGCCTTATTAATCTGAAACTACCATCTTTTTCCCATATTCCTATTGAAGGGTGGTGCACACCGTTAAAGGTGGTGGTTTTAACCATTGTATAATGGATCATATCCCAGAAGATTATTCTGTCGCCGGGTTTAAGTTCTTTTTCGAACGACCATTCCCCCATTACATCCCCTGACAGACATGAGTTCCCTCCTATTCTGTAGGTTGGCTTCCCGGGAACCGGATCAGTTGCTCCTATTATCTTCGGTTTATATGGCATTTCAAGACAGTCGGGCATGTGTGCAGTGAATGAGACATCGAGAATTGCCGTTTTTATTCCCTGATTTTCAACAACATCTTCAACAGTTGACACTAACTCACCAGTCTCCCATCCAAAAGCACTTCCGGGTTCCAGAATAACATGAAGCCCGGTCTTTTCCCTGAATCTCTTAAGAATACTAATCAGGTGTTCAACATCATAGTCTTTTCTGGTCATAATGTGACCACCACCCATGTTAATCCATTTTAGCTGAGGGAAAAACCTTCCAAACTTAGCTTCAACAACCTCCAGAACCTTGCCGAGGGTATAGGAATCTGATTCAAAAAGAACATGAAAATGAAGCCCTTCAATCCCTTCCGGCAGACCATCCTTCAGATCTTCTGCAATCACACCCAGTCTTGACCCCGGAGAACAAGGATTATATATGCCATGACTGATCTCAGAATATTCAGGATTTATTCTTAATCCGGCTGAGATTCTTTTTGTGTTTTTTTGCAGTTCAGGTGCATATTTTTTGAACTGATACAGGGAATTGAAAGTCACATGAGAGCTGTATTCCATTATTGATTTGAAATCACTCTCCTTATATACCGGTGAATAAGTATGAGCCGGAGATCCTATTTCCTCGAAACACAACCTTGCTTCATCAACAGAACTTGCAGCAGCTCCCGATACATATTCTTTTAATATGGGGAAAACTCCCCACATAGCAAATCCTTTAAATGCAAGGATTATCTCAGCTCCTGATTCTTTCGCCACATAATCAATAAGAGAAAGATTCTTGCGGAATCGTTCTTCATCAATAACATAGCAGGGTGATGGCAGTATATCGTATCTTATTGGCAAGGCGGAAATCTTATAAATCAGATAATATTTATTTCAGAGGGACGGTACAAAGGTATAATGGTACAAAGGTATTATGGTATAACAGGATTTTATTTACAAATAGTAAAATTTTCCCGTTTGGCCGTTATGCCATTGTACCATTACACCGTTTATTTTACAGTTCCAGATCCACATCGTGGAGTTCTACCCATGGCAGACCAAGCTTGTTCAATTCAGCCATAAAAGGATCGGGATCAAACTCTTCGACATTATGAACCCCCGGACTTTTCCATAATCCTTTCAGATACATCATTGCCCCTATTGCGGCAGGCACTCCTGTTGTATAGCTTACTCCCTGTGCTCCTGTCTCGGCAAACGCTGCCTGATGGCTGCAATTATTATAGATATAATAGGTCTTTTCCTTTCCATCCTTAATTCCTTTAATCCGGCATCCGATAGAAGTTTTACCTTTATAATTCTCACCCAGCTCACCAGGATCAGGAAGTACGGCTTTCAGGAACTGAATCGGAACAATTTCTCTTCCGTTGAACATGATAGGTTCAATACCGGCCATTCCAATGTTTTGAATTACACGAAGATGTGTAAGATATTCCTGTCCGAATGTCATCCAGAACCTGGCACGTTTCAGAGTAGGGTAATTTTTAACAAGTGATTCCAACTCCTCGTGATAAATAAGGTATGATTCTTTCGGACCAATTTCGGGATAATTCAATGGCTTATGTATCTCGTGAGGTTTTGTCATGATCCATTTGCCATTTTCATAGTATTTACCTTTTTGTGTCACCTCCCTGATATTGATCTCAGGATTGAAATTTGTTGCAAAAGGTTTGCCATGATCCCCGGCGTTGCAATCGACAATATCGAGATAGTGCAATTCATCAAAATGATGTTTAGCAGCATAAGCCGTATAGACTGATGTTACTCCGGGGTCAAAACCGCAACCAAGTATTGCTGTAATACCTGCTTTCTTATACCTGTCGATATAAGCCCACTGCCACCGGTACTCATATTTTGCCTCTTCAAGAGGTTCATAGTTAGCTGTATCGAGATATGCCACACCTGTTTCAAGACAGGCATCCATAATATGAAGATCCTGGTAAGGTAAAGCCACATTTACAAGGATATCCGGTTTAAAAGATCTGATAAGCTTAACCAGTTCCGGAACATTGTCAGCATCAATCTGTGCCGTCTGAATCCGGTCTTTTCCAATTTTCTCAGCTATGGCATCGCACTTTGATTTTGTGCGGCTGGCCAGCATGATCTCAGTAAAAACGTCCGGGAGAGAAGCCATTTTATGAACAACAACATTGCTTACTCCACCGGCACCGATAACTAATACTTTTCCCATATCTTCAATATTATAACTTGTTAGTTTAGAAGCATAATAAATCACATGTAATACTGTATATCAATCACTTAATCAGTATCATGTAAAATTCATATAGCTGATTCAAATATAAGACATAAAAAATGATCAATCAATAACCTTTTAATTATTATACAGAACCACAAAAAAGATATCTGGCACTGCGAAAAACATATGAGAACTATTTCTGCTTATATTTGTATCCTTAATTTTCCTGATACAGTGTATGAAACTGATTAATCCTTTGTTGATTCTGCGATTGCTAAGCACAATTCTGCTGATAGAAACAGCTTCATTCCTTTTATGCCTTCCAGCAGCTTACATCTATCGGGAATCACCAGCCCCGTTTTACTGGTCAGCAGGAATCACACTGGCACTGTCGACTTTATTATTTTCAATATCGGGTAATGCGGGTAATAAAGTATTCAGCAACAGAGACGGGTATCTTTCAGTGACACTCTCATGGATATTATTTTTGTTGGGCGGGACTTTACCTTATATCATCAGTGGAACCATTCCTTCGTTTATCGATGCCTTTTTTGAATCATGCTCAGGTTTTACAACAACAGGTTCCACCATTATCAATGATGTGGAATCATTGCCTTATTCGATTCTCTTCTGGAGAAGTCTGACACATTTTATTGGAGGTATCGGGATAATAGTACTGGTTATAATTGTTCTCCCATCTCTTAAAATGACAGGATCCCAGTTATTCAGTCTTGAATCTTCATTACAAGATAAGATACATCCAAAAACAAAAGCTATCGGATTGAGGATTCTTACTATTTACCTTAGTCTGACGCTTGCTGAAATGCTATTTTTAAATCTTGGGGGGATTACTGTTTTCGAAAGTATTTGTTATTCATTCGGAACAATAGCAACCGGGGGATTCACTACAAAAAATGACAGTCTGGCATCCTATTCTTCATACATCCAGTATATTATCATGACATTCATGTTCCTTGCAGGTGTAAGTCAGGTCATTTTTTACCACTTCTTCAAGCGCAATTTCAAAAAGATAAAACAGAATGATGAACTATGGTTCTATGTTGCAGCAACAATAATTGCCGGAGCATTAATGACATTTATTCTTCTTATTGAAACGACCAGAAGTCCTGAAGTTGCATTCAGAGAGGGCTTTTTCAATGTTATTTCAATACTGACGACAACAGGATTTACTACCACAAATTTTGTTCTATTGCCTTCAGCAGGAGTACTCCTGATCTTTTTATTATATTTTGCAGGTGCCAGTACCGGATCAACATCGGGAAGTATAAAGATGGCCAGACATCTTCTTGTTCTGAAAAATATAAGATGTGCTTTCATCAGACTTGTTCATCCCAACGCCGTATCGAACGTAAAAATCAACGGCAGGCTTCTACCTGAAAAAACCAATACTTCAATACTTTCGTATGTAATGCTCTACATTATGACATTCTTCCTGGGAACATTTCTTGTGATAATTACAGGACC
>Ga0209099_1002622_pt1 | contig 15526 bp, 15 predicted proteins | sample AD_JPNHW2_MetaG_FD_184430 | JGI IMG/M metagenome (GOLD analysis project Ga0209099, IMG submission 184430) | Active sludge microbial communities of municipal wastewater-treating anaerobic digesters from Japan - AD_JPNHW2_MetaG (SPAdes) (version 2) | ecosystem: Engineered > Bioreactor > Anaerobic... | reverse complement strand
AAATCTTTTTTACTTTAACAAAACCATCTTGCTTGTCTGGAAACTGATTTATTATCAAATCGCGCGAAAAAACTGAATCTTTTTTTTCGTCCTCTCGCCAGACATTTTTGTTTAAATATTCAGGTTCTATATTTTCAACTTCTACAGATTCTATCTGCTTAACATAAGCCAAAACACCGTCTAGATCTTTTACTAAACTCTCTTTTTCTTGTTCTGTAAGCTCAATTTTTGCCAAATCAGCTAGTTTTTCTATATCTTTTATTTCCATAAATTAAATCAGTACTTGCTTTATAAGTATAGCAAAATAATAGCAAAATAGAAATTTTACTTATTTACCCAAAAGTGCTTTTATTCTAGCTTCTACTGGCGGATGTGTTGCAAACAAAGCCACAACTTTTTTAGTAGAAAACGGATTTGAAATAAACATGTGCGCAGTTGCTGTGTTTGCGTACTTCATTGGTTTTGAATATTGCGAGATTTTCTGAAGCGCACTTGCAAGCCCTTCTGGGTATCTAGTAAGTAGCGCACCAGATGCATCAGCCAAAAATTCTCTTTTTCTTGAAATAGCCAACTGAATAAGAGTTGCAAAAATTGGTGAAAGAATAGAAAGTAAAACTCCCACTATCATCAAAATTCCTCCACCGTTTTCACTATCTCTATCTCTGCCACCACCAAATAACATAGAACGCATAAACATATCTGCTGCAATAGAAATAAAACCAACTAACACTACTACAACAGTAGAAAGTAAAATATCTCTGTTCCCAATATGCGAGAGCTCGTGCGCGATTACTCCTTCTAATTCATTTTTATTTAAAATTCCTAACAAACCAGTAGTGACAGCAACAACTGCGTGTTCCTTGTTTCTGCCAGTAGCAAAAGCATTCGGTGCTGGATCTTGAATAATATAAACTTTTGGCATCGGTAAACCAGCCGTGATAGAAAGATTTTCAACTATATTCCAAAGTTCTGGCGCATTTTCTTTTTTAATTTCTTGCGCATGATTCATGGAAAGCGCAATTTTATCAGAATACCAAAAACTCACAACATTCATTACAACAGAAAAAATTATAAAGAAGTACAGAATGTTTGGATTGCCATAATACTGTGAAAATAAATATCCTATTCCGACAATAATCACCAAAAACAAGCTCATCAAAAGCCAGGTTTTGGATACATTTTTTGATTGTTGTGTGTAAAGTGTTGCCATTATTTATTTTAATATTTTTGTTTTTTATTGTATTACAACTGGAATCAAAATACTTTTATTATTTTCTGGCATTCCTGAAGGATTATCATTGCGAATTTCTATGTAAGCTGCGCCTGTTGGTAATCCTAGCGTATCAATAATTCCCTGAAATGAAACTGGACCAGAAGTCATCCAATCTGTTATCGCTGAGCCGTGACCTGTTTTCAAAACATTTTTATTTTGATCAAGAACATTTAATAAAATATTTCCTTCAAAAAAGTAAGCATTTTTTACAATTCCGCTAACTGCCATTTTTCCTGAAATAGTTGAACCAGAAACAACAGAAAAAGAAACTAAATCATCTTTGTTCCCAAGGATTTCTGGAAGCTTCTCTTCCGTAGTATTTATATTTTCTTGAGGATTATTATTAACGTTTATTTGATTAGTTGGTTCTCTGTGCTGTCCAAGATAAAAGAAAATCGCTCCTATTAATATAACTGCAAATATAATAATAAATGTTACTAATTTTGTTTTTTTCATCCCGTTTAGAAGTTATACTAATTTATTTTATTTTTAAAAATACTTTAGATAACTTAATTAGTTTTTATAATTAATTCCCGAAAGTCAACTTCTAACGGGATTCATAAAATTTTAAATTTAAAAAATAATAATTAAAATTTAACTTCTACTGGATTCTGCGCTGCATCATTGTCTGGTAAATCAAAGAACTCAGATTTTTTGAATCCAAAAACTTTTGCAATAATATTAGAAGGAAAACTTTCTACTTTTGTGTTCATATCACGCACGTTAGTATTATAAAACCTTCGTGCTGCTTGAATTTTGTTTTCTGTGTCTGATAATTCATTTTGCAAAGCCAAAAAGTTCTGATTTGCTTTCAATTCTGGATAAGCTTCTGCAATTGCAAAAACTGATTTCAAGGCACCAGTTAGCATATTTTCTGCTTGTGCGTGATCTGGATTTGCACCTTGTGCACTCATTGCTTTTGATCTGGCTTCTGTTACTTTTTCAAACGCCGTAGATTCGTGCGTAGCATAGCCTTTTACTGTATTTACAAGATTTGGGATCAAATCATAACGTCTTTTCAATTGCACTTCAATATCTGCCCAAGCTTCTTTTGTTCTGTTCCTGTATGCAACAAAACGATTAAACATATAAGCAACCCATAGAACCAAAACCCCTAAAATTATCCAAAGATATTTCATATTTTTATATAAATTAATTAATAATCTGTCTTTTATTTATTCTATTAATGATACTCGTCTTTTGAGCTAAAATCAACAAAGCCCCAAATTCAATCGGGGCTTTGTTTTTTTGATTTTTTTACTTATCTTTATTCTTTCTATTTTTTCTTTTTGTTCTGTATTTCTTCTGTCAAAACCAACAATGGTGATGCAAGGAAAATAGAAGAGTAAGTTCCAAAAAACATTCCGAAAGCAAGCATTAAAGCAAAGTATTTAGTTGATTCTGGACCAAAGAATACTAGAGCCAATAAAACCAAGATAACAGTCAAAGAAGTACAAATTGATCTAACAAATGACTGATTCAAACTTGTTCCAACTGTTTCTTTAAAGTCATTACCAACTCTATTTCTTAGGTTTTCTCTGATACGATCAAAGATAACAATTGTGTCTGACACTGAAAGTCCCAAAATAGTTAGTACTGCTACGATAAAGAGCGAATCTATTTCAACACCGAAAGTATGACTCAAGAAAGCAAATATACCAACAGGAATCAAAACGTCATGTAGTAAAGATGCGATAGCAATAATTCCGTATTTCCAAGAAGATACTGGTTTTGAAACTTTTCTGAAAGCAAAAGCAATGAAACAAATCAAAACCAAAGAAACTAATACGATTGAAAGAATTGCTTTACGAGTAAGTTCTTTACCAACAGATGGTCCAATTGAGTTAAAAGATTTTTCCTCAAGAGCACTTTGTCCGTTTTGTGATAATGTAGTCAAAAGCTGAGAATGTTCTGCTTCAGTAAGATCTCTAGATTTAACAATGTAACTCAAATCACCAGTTGGCTGTAAAGATATCGGACCATAATTCAAAGCTTCTAACGCTGGATTCAAATCAGCTTGAATTGGTCTTACACTCTTATATTCAACCTCACTTAAGGCGCCTCCCTTGAAATCAATTCCGATTTTCAATCCGAAAACACAGATAGAAGTGATTGACAACAGAACCAACAAAACTGAGATTCCGATAAATATTTTTTTGTGTTTAATTATGAACATAATTTTTTAGTTTATTTACTCTAATTATTTTATTTAGATGACTATTTAGATAGTCCACTTGAGAACAAAAATCTTGCGACCTTTCCTTCCCCGATAAATTCAATAGCATAAAGGAAAATTCTAGAAATTGTTATAGCTGACAACATTGAAACCAAGACTCCCATTCCAAGAGTAAGGGCAAATCCTTTAATAGAAGAAGTGCCAAACCAGAACAAGATTATTGCTGTTAAGATACTTGAAATGTTTGAATCACGAATCGAGAACCAAGCTCTAGCAAAACCAGCTGACACTGAATCTGCAATAGTTCTGCCTGCTCTTAATTCTTCTTTCAAGCGTTCGAAAATAAGAATATTTGCGTCAACGGCCACACCGATCGAAATAATAAATCCAGCAATACCTGCAGCAGTCAAAGTGACTGGTAATAATTTAAACAAAACTAGAATTATTCCAACATAGAGTGAAAGCGCAAGAACTGCGATAACTCCAGGTAGTCTGTACCAAAGGATCAAGAATAATGCTATCAACAAGAAACCAATCAAAGCTGCCTTCATTCCTGCATACAAAGCATTGTCTCCCAAAGTTGCACCGATTGTTTGTTTTGAAACAAGAGTGATCGGAACAGGAAGGGCTCCAGAATTTAATCTACCAACTAATTGTTTTGCCTCAGCTGGTGTGAAGTTTCCAGAAATTTGTGCTTGTCCTCCTGTAATTTCTTCTCTTACAACTGGAGTTGAAATAGGAGCTCCGTCGAGATAGATAGCAACTATTTTTCCAATATTATTTTTAGTTATGTCAGCAAACAACTGCGTTCCTGTTTCATCAAATTGCAATCCGACTGTTGGTTGGCTTGTTGTTTGATCGAATTCTAATACTGCTTTTTTAAGATATCTTCCTGTTAATTCTGTCGTAACAAATTGTTGACTCATGTCTAGATTGATTTTTCCATCTGCTCCAACTTTTACTTCTCTTGGCGCATCAGCAGGTGCTTCGATTTTTAAATTCCAAAGCGGTGTCTGACCAATCATTTCTGTAGCTTTTTCTACATCTGTAACTCCTGGTAAATCAACAATTAATTTTTCATCTCCACCGGAAACGAAACTTGATTCTTGCACCTGAACTACAGGCTCAGAAACACCGAATAAGTTTACTCTCCTTTCGATAACATCACGAAGAGAATTCATCGCATCAGTAACTTGCCCAGCTGGAACTTGAGAAACGTCAGCTTTGTAAATAAGGTGACTTCCTCCCGACAAATCCAAACCTAGACGAAATGGATGATGTTTAAAAAATGAGCTTTCTTGCTCAAAACTTTTGTTTAATTTCGGTTCAGATTTGAACACGAAAAATGCAATACCCGTACCTAATAATAATATTAATATCGCTATAATTCTTTTTTTCCACATAATTATAAGGTAATTTTATACTCTTTTTTGAAAAAAGCAACTTGTTTTTATCTCATTTTACGCTGTTATTTGCACTGTTAAAGTTGCTTAAAACAAAGACTTTCTGTTAAAATTACAGTATGGAAAACAATAATAAAAACTATCTAGTTTTTGGTTTAATATTAGGATTATCATTAATTATCAGCACAGGAGTCGGAGCTTTTGCTTTTTATAAAATTCGCGCTACTGATTATATTTCAACTACTGGCTCAGCGAAAAAAGCTGTTACTTCAGATAAAGTTAAGTGGACATCTTCTATAACTCAAAAAGTTAAAATGTCTACAATGAAAGACGGCTATTCAAAGTTAGACACAGATTTGAAAACAGTAAAAGAATTTTTGGTTTCAAATGGAATTCCAGCTGAAAGCATCACTGTCTCCCCTGTCTTCATGAATGAAATCTGGGACAACAACAATCAGGCTGACAAAAATTACAATCTAGTTCAAAATATTGAAGTTCAGTCAAACGATGTACAAAAAATAGACAGTTTAGCAAAGAATACAAATTCTTTGATCAACAAAGGAGTTTTGTTTACGACAAGTTCACTAGAATTTTACTACTCACAACTTCCTCAGGCTAGAATCGAACTTCTTGCAAGCGCTGTTCAAGACGCAAAAGCTCGCGCAGAACAATTGGCACAAGCAGGCGGAAAGAAAATCGGTATTCTAAAATCAGCTTCAAGTGGCGTTGTTCAAGTTATGGCACCAAATTCTGTTGAAGTAAGCGACTACGGAATGTACGATACTTCAAAAATAGAAAAAGAAATAATGGTTACAGTTAAGACAAGTTTTGAAATAAAATAAATTTAATTTCAAAAAAAAATAAAGTTCCAAAATTAAAAACTCTCTAAAAATTTTAGAGAGTTTTTAATTTAACTTAATTTTTCACGTGAAAATTTAACTAAATAAGCTGTCAAGATTCCTAAAATAAATCCGCCTAAAATATCTACCGGAAAATGCACACCGGCAGCAATTCTAGCGAAACCAATTAGAACAGCGCAGAGAATAAATAAATACCCGGCTTTTTTATGTTCAAAATATACAGCAAAAGCCATCGCCATGAAAAAAGTCGCATGACCCGAAGGAAAAGCATAACCTGTTTTATCAAATAATGCGACAACGTCTGGCAACTTCAAAAATGGTCTTTGAGTGTGAATAAAAAACTTAAGCACCGTGGCAAAAAACCAAGCTGCAATTCCAGTAAAAAATACTAAAGTAATTTCTTTCCATTTTTGTGCAAAAGTTTTGAATGGATTTTTTGACGGCAAAACATCGTGATGAAAAAATAAAAATAATCCAACAATCAAAATTACTAAATACGGAAAAATATCAGCAAAAAAAATAATAAATTTATCTCCAAAGACTGACTTGTGCGCTAAATTATAAAAAAAGAAAAATATTTTATCGTTTATTATCATTTTTATTTTTTGCTACTATTAAAACATTTTTAAAAAGCATAGCTATTGTGACAGGGCCTACGCCACCAGGCACAGGTGAAACAAAGCTCGCCACATTTTCAACTGTCTCCAAATCAACATCACCGACGATTGAAGAATTTGTTTCAGAAGTTCCTGCATCTATCAAAATAACGCCTTCTTTCAACATTGGACCTTTGAGATACTTTCCTTCTCCCATACCAGAAATTATCACATCGGCATCTTTTATTGTTTCATCTTTAAATTCAGTAGAACGAGTAACCACAGAAACATCTAAATTCCTCGCGTGCAATAAAGCTGTCACTGGTTTCCCAACCAAATCTCCATTTCCTAAAACTACAATATTTTTGTCTTGCAAAGAAATTTTTAAAGAATCTAAAATATACATACAAGCCAAAGCTGTTGGAAAACCAAGCGCCCATTCTCCTTTATAAAATTTTTCACTATTTATTTTTCCCAGGCAATCCACGTCTAGATAAGACTCAACTGCATTTAAAACTTCTTCTTTATTGATATGTGCAGGTAAAGGTAGTTGCACTATAATACCACACATATTTTCTATCTCGTTTATTTTTTTTACTTCTGTTATTAATTCTTCTGTGCTAATCGTTTCTGGAAATTTAACATCATGAAATTTTATACCCACAGATTCTGCTATTTTTGCTTTCATGTGAACATACTGCACAGAAGCTGGATCGTTCCCAACTAAAATATCACAAAAAACTGGCTGAAAAGACAAATGAGAGATTTCTTTTTTAATCCCTTCTAAAACCTCATCTCTAATTTTTCTCCCATCAATTATTTTCATAAAATTATTTAATTACAAATTTAAAAATATTACATACCCAAAAATTCATTTTTCATATCATCACGATGCGCTGGTCTTGCATTTCTTCTCATACTCATAAGTATACCAAGACTGGTAAATTCTACTAACAAATGCGAACCTCCGTAACTCATAAACGGCAAAGTAATTCCGGTCACTGGCATTATGCCTAAATTCATACCGACATTTATCAAAACGTGACTCATGAAAAATATAGCCACTCCCATCGCGAACAAAGTTTCAAAATTAGAAGAACCAACTGAAGCATAATAAAGAATTCTCCAAATAACAAGACCGTAAAGCAAGAAAATCAAAATAGCACCGATAAAGCCCCATTCTTCTGAAAATGCAGCAAAGACGAAATCTGTTTGATATTCAGGCAAGAATTTTAATCTAGACTGAGTACCAAAACCAAGGCCTTTGCCTGTAATCTGCCCAGAACCAACAGCAATTGTAGACTGAATAGCATTGTAACCGGTGCCATGAATGTCAGCCATGGGATTTATAAAATTCACAACACGCGCTTTCTGATATGGCGCAAAAATGAAAGCCCAGAATAAACCAAAGACAAGAATTCCGATAAACATAAGAGTCAATAAGTGTTTTTTAGATATACCAGAGACCAGAGTCATTCCAAACCAAATCAAAAAGATAATGATAGCTGAACCGAAATCTGGTTGAAGCAAAACCAAACCGAAAGGAATAATAGCGTAAAGCCCAGATACAAATATATGTTTTATGTTTTTTATTTCAACATGTCTACGTGAAAAATATTTTGCCAAAATTAAGATCAAAACTAATTTCATCATATCAGCTGGCTGAAAAGAAAAAGAACCAAAATCAAACCAACTTTGTGCACCGTGTGAAACAGCCCCCAGCACGAACAGAACAACCAAAATACCAGAGAGAAACAAAAACAAAGTCATCAGAACATCTGTTCTTTTCAAAAAACGATAATCTATCATTGAAAAAATAAAAAATATAATCAAAGAAATAGCAACCCAAATAAGTTGTTTCTCAAAAAAAACATTATTCCCCTCAAGCGGAGAAAAAGATTTCATTACTGTAAGACCTGCTGCTACTATTGGCAAAACAAAAAAAAGCAACAACCAATCTATTCTTTTTAGAAAACTACCTTTCATTTTGTTCGTTTATTTTTTATTTTATCTTAACTGAAAAAATGTTAAACACTGGAATTATTTCTTTCTGAACAACTTTTCCTTCAAAAGCCTTTGGCCAAGTAAAATTAACAACAGTACTTTCCTCTCCATCCAATTTTTCTAAATAAGTTTTACTTGCATTAACAGCATTACCTTTTTCATCATACAAAATAGCCACAACATTTACCTCTGGAATCTGCACTAGTGAATTATTTTTTAAAGTTGCAGAAAGTTTTGGCGCAGTGTCTTCATTTTCTAATTTAATATCTGAAACTAAAATTTTTATCTGATCTATTTTCTCACCCAAAACATTTATCCATGTTGGATTTTGAGTAAATTCAAAATCAGTATAAACCGGCACGGAATTTCCCAAATCAATTGCTGGTTCAAAAATTGCAAATTTTCCAGACGGTGGGATATAAGCTACTCCTTCTCTTTTTCCAATATAAACATTATCCTTATCAGCAAATCTAAATCTATAACTAATAGAATTAACCACTCTGTCTTCATTATGATTTTCTAAATAAGCGACAGCGTTGTATCTTCCTGGCACAACTTCAAAAGTTCTCGCCCATCTTATAGAAACCTGATCCACTTCAAAAGTACAGGCAATCTGGCAGGTTCCGCCACAATCTACACCAGCTTCTTCACCATTCTGCTTCCCGTCAAAACATGTTGGAGCTTTGTTAATATACGGACGAATAATCAGAAACAAGATAAAAGCAGCGATTAAAATAACCACTGAAGAATATAGAAGTTGTCTTTTGCCTGCCCATGTCATAAAGACATTATAGCAAAATATTTATATTTAATTAAATAGCATCCTGCGCTACTAGATTAGATAGCTTCTAGCTCAACAGAGAATTTTGTACCCTTGTTCTCACCTTCTGACTCAGCTTGAATTTTTCCTTTATGCGCATCAACTATCAACTTAACTGTATATAATCCATATCCCGTACTATCAACATTTACTTTTACTGAATTTTTTCCTCTGCCACCTTCTTTAAATAAATTCTTTTTATCTTCTTCCGTAATACCCACACCGGTATCTTTTACAGAAAAAATAATTTTATTTTCTTTTCTAGCAAGTCTAACATTTATTTCACCCTTCAATGTGTATTTCAAAGCGTTATCAATCAGATTGTGTACTACTTCTTTCATCCAGAATTCATCTCCCAAAATATTATAGACCCCATCTTCTATCTGCAAATCATATTTTAACCCCTTAGAGTCAATTGCTTCTTTCATTTCTTCTGAAACTTTTTTCACTAGTTCTTTGAAATCAATCTGCTTCATGTCGTATTTAACTGTCCCCGTTTGCAAATTAGCTGCATTCAAAACCAAATCTACAGTGCTGATTCCCTGATTGTCGGAGTCCAAACCCTTCTTCGCCATTTCTTTTAATTCAGGAGAGACAGCACCAAATGTCCCTTCTAATATTTCAGCAAAAATATATTTTGAACGAGTAAAAGATCCTTTCACTTTATGAGTAACCAAATGCGTAAGAGATTCTCTCTGTTGTAGCAATACTTTCAATTGCTCTTTTTGTTCTATTTCTTTCTTTACTGACTTGATCAAGAAATAACCAACTATTATCACACCAACAAAAGTCACTCCGTTTAAAACAAAATTAACCGAAACTTTTATAAAGAAAAACTGAGAACCGATTAATATCCCAAGCCCCCAAACTAGTGCCTGAGTGGCAATAAGTTTAGCGTTGAAAGCGCCAAAACGTACAATCAAAATACTGATATACACCATAAATATAACCATTCCAAACAATCCATAAAGTTCAAGGTTTGAATCAGGCAATAGACCTATCTTAGTAAGATAAGAAGCCAAAAAGATAATAAAAAAGAAGAAAAATAGAAAAAATTCTATACCAGCTCCCATTAATATTATCTGCTTTTTAAAATTAGAATCTGCCTTTTTGTATCGACGAATTAGCAAAACAAAAATCCAGACCATTGCCAATGCACCGAGAAATGTATAATATGCTTCAAACGGCAATTGTTCAAATTTGAACGCGTCACAGTTTGTAATATCAAATCCACTTAAATTTAAATAAGTAGGAGTAAGAAGGAAAACAGGTGAGATTAACACTAAAAACACAGTTTTTAATTTAAGTGAAATATCTTTTTTTTCTAGGAAAACATAAGTGAAATATATACAACAAATAGAGATCAAACTAAAAATCATTCCTATAAATGACCATGAGAAAAGTATTATGTTACTATTAGTATTAGTCCAAGTTATCAAATTTATAACAGTCCAAATTGAAAAAAGAATTGTTATCGCAAAAAGAAGTCTATTTAAAAGAAAATTCCTACCATGCCAAAACAAATAAAATCCAACAAGAAGTGCAATGATTGTAGTTGGGATATGAGAGTAATACAACAATTTTGGTACTTCAGTGGAAAAAAACAAATATGTGGGTGTTGGGAATAAATAACAAATCATATATTTTCGTTTATTATATTATCTTCTAAAACATTTTCTTCATCAATATTTTTTTCTGAATCTTCATCTAAGATATCTGTGTTTATTAAATCAGAGCAAGCTTCGTCTTCATTTGCTGTTTCTGGATTACAATATGTCACAGAACAGTTGTTGTCTTCTGGTAAACAAATATTAGCAGCGTCGCAATCCGTTATATCTTTTCCACATTCTTTGTACAAGTCAGGAGCGTACTTTTGGACTTCTGTATAATAATATTCCTGTGTACATTCATCATCTTCACAACCAACAAAACAACTTTCAAAGGAAGGATCGCATTCCCCTTCATACCCAACCATGTAATCATTTTTAATTAAAAAACGATTATAAGAAAAAATTCCAGCAACAAGAGCAGCAACAACGACAACACCCCAGAATAAAAAGCTTTGAAAATTTATACGTTTAGATTTCATAATATCAACTAAAGAAAGTATACCATGAATTAAAAACATAGTTAATAAAAACCTGCCTGAAATATTTTACAAGCCAAGAAGCAGACATGTTCCTACTCCTGTTATGCCTATAGCAATAATTTTCTGCCACAAATGTCTAGCACGAACTTTTTCAACGGTTATTTTAGGAAAAAACATCGTCAGCAAAACCCCAATAATCAAAACAAAAATTGGTTGGAATGATTCAGTAAGAAGTACTAGCCCAACCGGAGCAAGTAAATAAGCAGCACCAGAGGCAACGTTACCTAAAATATAAATAGTTTCATTTGCAAAATTAAAAGATAAGATAGCTTTTGAATTACTTTTTATAGCCAGTAAAAAACTTTTACGATAAGTTTTAATAAATACAAATATCAAAATTCCTACCAAAACAAGCGCAACGTGTTCCCAAAAAAGGGATTTCCATAAATCTTCTTCGAGCGCTGCTGATTTGAAAAGCACTGATTCAATAGCCCAAAATAAAGCCGCCGCCAGCATTGGTAAAATAGTTTTTTTTCTTAATTTAAATTTATTATCAGCATCTACTTCAAAAGAAATAATAGTAGTTCCGAAGATTATAATAGCCATAGCTATTATTTGAATCTTTGTTAAAACTTCTCCAAGGAAAAAATATCCCAAAACAGCCCCAAAAACAGGTACAAGCTGATAAAACACGACAACAATAGAAGCTTCTTCGTCTTTCAATGCTATCAAGTAACACAGCAAAACCAAACTATTAAGAATTCCGACAATTAAAAGAATAAAAATATTCTTTCCGCTGATATCTAATATAGTTGGATCCATTAAAAACAAAAAAGGTAACGCAAAAAATGAAACCAACGCAGAAAAAAGTAAAATAGTCCCAGCACCGTTATTTTTAAAATATTTTTCTAGCAACATTTTATCTATGTAGTTTGTAACTGCATACAAAAACGGTGCTATTATTGCTACAAAAAACCAAATCATATTTTTTTCTTAATATTATTTTTAATAATTGACAAATGATGATACCAGAAATCTTCATTTTCTAATTCTAATGCACCAATGGGAACAATTAATGGTTTTACCCCTGTAAGCCTAACAACCTCATCCAAAGCTGGTAAAATAATTTCTTTTGTAAATTCACTTTCATCATCATTCTTTTCTATTAAAAAATTTTCAAAAAGAATTCCGTAACATGTTAATAGCAAGAAGAAATTAATATAAAAATCAAGCGGGGTTTCATCTCCCTTCTTTTTATACCAATCTTTTTCCTCTTCGATAAACGAAAACCCTTCCAGCCCGTAAAGATCAAAAAGATTCTTATGAAAATCAATCAATGGTTCTCCCCAAAGAGTTTTTATTTCTTTTAATTTTTTACCATTCGCTTTATTAAAATCTATAACAGATATTTTTTCTACGCATTCATCCCCATTTCTGTCTCTCTTGTTCTGTATATGCAACTGACCAAGAGAATGTTTATACTTATTATTAGAAGTAAATTTATCATCAAAGTATTCCAAGAAAAAAGGATGCAGATCGTTATCTTGAGCCAGAGATATAAAAACTCTATTTTCATGATTTGGCGTAGCCAATTGTCTCGCCATAATTCCACATTTTCTGTCTTTGCAAACTTTTGGAATCTTATTATTCAAAAGCTTTTTAACTTTTTTTACTAGATCTGGGTCTTTTTTCCTTTCTTCTAGAAGACGCAAGGCTTCAGAAAGCGGTGTATAAACAACCTGATTAAAAATATTTCTATCAGACATTATTTTATTGTAATCTCCAATAGAATTCATTTTTTATATAAACAAAATTAAACTTCCTATTAGAACAATTCCGATAGCGACTACTCTTGGAAAGAAAACGTGCTTATTTAGATCTTCTTTTATTATATGCGGGAAAAATCTTGTGCCTAAAATACCTAAAACTAAAACAAAAATAGGTTGGAAACTTCCAACTAAATACACCATAGCAACTGGAGCAAGGAGTAAAGCAAAATTGGTTAACAAATTTCCTGCGACAGTCATAAATTCACTTGCAACATTTATAAGAAAAATAGTTCTTCCTCCTTTTTTGTTCATCTGAATAAATTCTTTTCTATATTTAGGCATAAACAAAAAGATAAATAATCCAGCTAACCCAAGACCAAAATAACTCCAAAAAGAAGAAACCCAAAAATCATTTCCCACAGTTACAAATTTAAATATAATTCCAGAAAGCGCTACCAAAAAAGAAGCTGTTAGCATATACAAGACTGGCTTGCGTTTAAACTTTTTTCCATCTATTGTGAAGTCCAAAGAAATCATAAAAACTCCGAACAGAATAACTAAAGAACCAATAATTTGCTGAAAAGACAAAGTTTCACCCAAAAATATAGAACCTAACAAACAGCCAAAAACTGGTGTTACCAAAAACCAAGGAATAACAGTTGAGACATCTTCAGTTTCAAGAGTAAATAAATATAAAATAATCCAGACAACAGTAAAGATACCAGTTAATATTAAAAGAAATTTATCTAAAACAGAAATATTAGCAACATCCGGATTAAAAAACCAAATCAAAGCGGCTATTACAATCCCAATAAAACTAGTAAACAAAACTAACCCGCCAGAACTTTTTTCTTTTTCTTTTCGTGAAAATTTAGCTACTAAATATTTATCAAAAACACTAACTGTGCCCCACAAAATAGGAGCAGCCAGCGCAATAAAAAACCATGTCATAATTTTCATATTATATCACAGATTCAACACAAAAACGCTGTTTTTTAAACAGCGTTTTTGTTATTTAGTAATCAAATACTCAGTGTTGGCGACAACCTACTTTCCCCATGAAAGAGTATCATCGGCTCAGTAAGGCTTAACTTCTTTGTTCGGAATGTGAAAAGGTGTTTCCCTTACGACAAATCACCAACACTGAAGATTTGATTTTTATTTAGTCTTTATTTTAATTTTTTGTTATGATTTTCAAATTTCTTAACAGGAATCGAAACATTAGTACTTCTCAGCTTAACGCATTACTGCGCTTCCACTTAAAGCCTATCAACGTGATCATCTCTCACGGTTCTTAACGATTCCTTATCTTGAAGCTGGCTTCCCTCTTAGATGCTTTCAGAGGTTATCCATTCCCGACATAGCTACTGAGCAGTGCCTTTGGCAAGACAGCTCATACACCAGAGGTCAGTCCACTTCGGTCCTCTCGTACTAGAAGCAGATCTTCTCAAGAATCAACGAGTGCAGTAGATAGGAGACCAACCTGTCTCACGCATCTATGTTTTACATGAATACAAAAATTAATTAATTTGCATTCAACCTCTATCGCTAGAGGGATCGGACTGTGACTTCAACTTATTTTTTAAAACAAGTTGTCTAACATTCAGTCTCTACGGGCAAATTATTAAAAATAATTTTTCCCTCGACGTTATCTTAAAAAATTTAAGACTTCATCGATACAAGTTAGCTTGCCATAATATATTTCTACATTACGCCGCCGTGATGCTAAAAAATTTAGCATAGTTGATTTCAGATTTTATAACAGTTCTAATTCGCTAATTTTTTTTTCGAATTATTTTCCTCTGAGGATTCAGACTGTTTAAATCACAAATTAATTAATTATATTTTGTAACCTAAACGGTCTGAACCCAGCTCGCGTACCTTTTTAATTGGCGAACAGCCAAACGCTTGGTAGCTTCTCCACCACCGCGCTAAGGTGAGCCGACATCGAGGTGCCGAACTCCGCCGTCGATATGAACTCTTAGGCGGAACTAGCCTGTTATCCCTAGAGTAGCTTTTATCCGTTAATCTCCCCCCGCATCTAATACGAAAGGTCGGTTCACTTAGTTCTGGTTTCCCACCTGCTTGACAAGTACGTCTTACAGTCAAGCCAGCTTGTGCCTATACACTATCGGCACGGTTTCCATTCGCGCCTAGCTGACCTTTAAACCCCTCCTTTACTCTTTAGGAGGGTACAGCCCCAGTAAAACTATCCACCAGATACTGTTCCTATGTGTTTTTGCCACATTGGTTAGAACATGCCTTCAAAAAGAATGGTATTTCACTGACGAGTATTACAGAACCAAAATCCTGCACATAACCTCTCCCATCTATTCTACGCAGTTTAAAAACATGCTCAATATCAAGTTATAGTAAAGCTTCTAGGGTCTTTTCGTCTAACTGCACTTAACCGGCATCTTCACCGGTATTGTATTTTCACCGAGCTGGTCCCCGAGACAGTTTCCCACTCATTACACCATTCGTGCGCGTCGGAACTTACCCGACAAGGTATTTCGCTACCTTAGGACCGTTATAG
>Ga0209099_1002621_pt1 | contig 15532 bp, 13 predicted proteins | sample AD_JPNHW2_MetaG_FD_184430 | JGI IMG/M metagenome (GOLD analysis project Ga0209099, IMG submission 184430) | Active sludge microbial communities of municipal wastewater-treating anaerobic digesters from Japan - AD_JPNHW2_MetaG (SPAdes) (version 2) | ecosystem: Engineered > Bioreactor > Anaerobic... | reverse complement strand
GTTGGCCCACTGGGCTGTCACCGCTTCGTCCTGGGAAACAAAACGGTTTTTCGATCCGATTGCTGATCCGCCGATCATCACAACCACCAGCAAAATAATTCCGAGTACAATCCATACCTTCTTCATCGTCATCCTCCATTTCTAAATTCGGTCAACCGCATCCACCACCGCTTCAATAGAAGCCAGATACTCTTCGAAGAGCCGCCCGGCGTCTACATTTTTTATTTTCAGCGTACCGGCTTTCAGCGCCTGAATCCGCCGAAAGCTTTCGAGCTTCACCGGAACATGCCCGGTGAGTTTTTCCAACGCCTGAAACTTTTCTGCCGGAACCGGATTTTCATAGAGACGCAGCGCGGCGCGGAACAGCGTCAGCACGCCGGAAAGCGAACCGGTCAACAACGCCGTCAGCCGGCGCGGATTTCCGCTGACGGAAAGATAACTGCGGCAAAGCTGAATCACCGCGGAGCGCAGTTCGCGCTCGACCTGCAGCCGCAGATTCGCCATGCAGGGCTCAATCGCGGCGATGACATCTTCGCCGGACAGAACGCGGCGGGCATCGCGCATATCGAGCAGTTCAACCGGAAACACATCGGCGGCATCCGCCAGCCGCTTGCGCGTAAACATCAATGGCGGGGGATTCCCGGCCCGCTCCCAAACCGCAACCGGTTTCGCCAGATTCCGCAGAACCGCCGGCGAAAGATCATTCAGTACAACGAGCAGATTATAGTCCGATCCTTTCGCGGCGTAATCGCCCGCCGCCGCAGAACCGTAAAGCACCACGGCCTGCAGATTATCTCCGCAAACGGTTTTCAGTTTTTCAGTGAACTGTTCAGGACTCATCTTTTTCATAAAACACTCCCTGCTCTACCAGCCGCGCGACGCTCCGCCGCCCCCCGACATACCGCCACCGAAACCGCCAAAGCCTCCGGAGCTTCCTCCGCCGAAACCGCCGCCGCTGCGTCCGCCGCCACCGCCCATAAACAAAAGCAAAAGCCACGGATGACGAATCACAGCGAAGATTATAATTATAAAAAAGATCAGCTGAATAAGTCCGCCACCTTTTCGATCCTGCGATTGCGAACCGCTATAGCGTTCCTGATTCCGAACTCCGGTCAGTTCAACGCCGGCGGCGGAAGCCGCTACCGAAGCCAGCGCCACAGCGCCGCTTCGCAACCCGCCGCTGTAATCGCCGTTGCGGAATGCGGGCCGCACGTACTGGTCAATCAGCCGCCCCGCCGCCGCATCCGGCAGAACGCCTTCAAAACCGTATCCGGTTTCGATACGCACTTTCCGGTCTTCAATCGCGGCAATGAGTAGAAGTCCGTTGTCTTTGCCTTTTTTTCCGATTCCCCAGCGTGCAAAAAGCCGGTTGGCAAAATCGTCGATCTGTCCGCCTTCGAGAGATTTCAGTGTAACAACCGCCACCTGCGCGCCGGTTTTCTGTTCCAGTTCGGCGAGAGTACTCTCCACAGCGGCGCGGTCGGAAGAATTCATCACATTGGCGAAATCGCTGACGTAACCGGCCGGTTTAAGCGAATTCAACAGGCGATCCGTATCCGCCCGGACCGGCAGAAATCCGGCCAGTAAAACAAGAACTGTGATGAAAAATCTGCGCATGTCCGGAACCGTACCGGCTTTTATCCTGTTTTGAAATATTTCATTCACTATTTATAACCCTTGAAAATAAAGGTCAAAACCGCAATCCCGCTAATCCTTATGCTTTTCATCAGATTTTAATTTGACAGTCCCGTCGGAAAGCGTATCTTGCGCTTCATGCATTAAGAGAGGCGTGAGGTAAACGCCCGGCAACCTGATAACATAAGGTGCCACGGCCTTGCAAAAGGCGATGCGCCCCGCAAGGGGAAAGTTGACGGTCAACCGCATCTCACCTCCGCCCTCTCTAACTGACTACAAAAGTAAAGAGAGGGACAGAAATGAGTAAGAACACTGAAACGCTGGCGCTTCATGCCGGCTACAAACCGGATCCCACGGGCAGCTGTGCGGTTCCTGTCTACAGAACAAGTGCCTATGTCTTCCGGGACACGGAGCACGCCGCCAACCTGTTCGGCTTGAAAGAGCTGGGCAACATTTATACGCGGCTGATGAACCCGACGAACGACGTGCTTGAACAGCGCGTCGCTGCGCTCGAAGGCGGAGCCGGCGCTCTGGCACTGGCATCCGGCACGGCGGCGATCTTCTACAGCATCATTAACCTGGCACAGGCAGGCGATGAAATTGTGTCGTCCAGCAACCTCTACGGCGGAACCTATACGCAGTTCAATAACATCCTGCCGCAGCTGGGCATCAAGGTGAAATTTGTCGATCCGTCCAATCCGCAGAACTTCGCCAAGGCCATCACGGAAAAAACGAAAGCTCTCTACACCGAGACCATCGGCAATCCGTCGCTCGACGTGGCGGACATCGAAGCCATCGCGAAAATCGCGCATGCTCACGGCCTGCCGCTGATCGTAGACAGCACCTTCACCACGCCGCACCTGCTGCGCCCCATTGATCACGGCGCAGACATCGTGGTGCACTCGCTCACCAAGTGGCTGGGCGGACACGGCAACGGTATCGGCGGTATTGTCGTTGATTCCGGAAAGTTCAACTGGGCGACGGGTAAACATCCCCTGCTCTCCGAGCCGGATGAAAGTTATCACGGCATCCGCTACGCGCATGACTTGCCGCCGTCACTGGCGCCGCTCGCCTACATCCTGCGGATGAGGCTGGTGCCGCTGCGCAACCTCGGTGCGTGTCTTTCGCCCGACAACGCGTGGCAGTTTCTGCAAGGCATTGAAACTCTGGCGCTGCGCATGGAGCGTCACGGCGAAAACGCGCTGGCGGTTGCGAAGTTCCTTGAGAAACAGGCTGAAGTCGAATGGGTCCGCTACCCCGGGCTCGAAAGTCATCCGTCGCACAAGATCGCAAAGAAACTGCTTAAAAACGGTTTCGGTGCAACGGTGGTCTTCGAAGTCAAAGGCGGCGAAGAAGCCGGCAAGAAGTTCATTGAAAAGCTTCAGATCTTCTCGCACCTCGCCAACGTCGGCGACGCGAAGAGTCTGGCGATTCATCCGGCAACCACAACGCACTCCAGCTTACCGCCGAACAGCAGGCGGAAGGCGGGATTACACCCGGACTCATCCGCCTGTCGGTCGGCCTTGAGCACATCGACGATATCCTCGCCGACCTCAAACAAGCGTTGAAATAACGAGGAAGCCGAAATATTGGAATAATGGAAGTTTGGGTTCGCCCGACTTCTGTTATTCCTTTATTTCTTTATTCATGAAAACCGTTGAAACACAGTTTTTCACCTATGATGCACTGACACTGCAAAGCGGTGTCCGGTTCGGCCCCGTGACGCTGGCGTACGAAACCTACGGCACGCTCAACGAAAAGCGAGATAACGCCATTCTGCTGTTTCACGCGCTGACCGGCTCGCAGCATGCCGCAGGGGTCAACCCTGCCGTGCCAGGCATCGGCGAACGGTGGAATGCAGAATGCCAGAACGGCTGGTGGAGCGATTATCTCGGTCCGGCTAAAGTCGTTGATACCAACCGCTTCTTTGTCATCTGCATCAATTATTTCGGCGGCTGTTACGGTTCTACCGGCCCGTCTTCGATCAATCCGGCAACCGGAAAACCGTACGGCGGAAAATTTCCGCGCATCCATTTCAGCGACATCGTCGACTCCCAGCTTCCTCTGCTGAAATATCTCCGTATTGAAAAGCTGCACGCTGTCATCGGCGCGTCACTCGGCGGAATGCTGCTGGCCAACCTGGCGGCGCGCTATCCGCACATTACAGACCGCCTGATCGCCATCGCCTGCGGGATCGAGCCGACCACGCTGATCCGCGCCCACAACATTGAGCAGATTCTGGCGATTGAAAACGACCCGCACTTCTGTAACGGCGATTACTATGACGGCGAACCGCCGGTACGCGGACTCGCTCTGGCGCGGATGATCTCGCATAAAACCTTTGTTTCGCTCGATTTCATCGAAGAGCGCGCCAAAAACCGCTGGGAGCAGGAATACGACGAGTTTTCGTGGTATAAAGTCCGGACTCCGCTTGAGTCGTACATCCTGCATCAGGGGCGCAAACTGGTCCGGCGTTTTGACGCCAACACCTACCTGCAGCTGATCGCCGCATGGTCGGACTATCATCTGCTGCGCGACACCGGAGCACCGGACTATGTTACTTTGTTTAAGAACTGCCGCCATCAGCGTTATACGCTCTTCACCATTGATGATGACTACTGTTTCTATCCTGAAGAGCAGGAATACTACCGGAAGAAACTCGAAGAGGGCCGCGTTCCGGTCAAACACATCACGGTCCACTCCAACAAAGGCCACGACTCTTTCCTGCTGGAACCGCACCTTTACGAGCAGGCGATCCGGGAAGCGCTGAACAGTTGACACCCTCATGCACATGAGCCAGCACATCTTATGGGCGGCCGGATGGATGTTCCACCTGACTGCCTTTGCACTCGTCACCTTTCACTGCCTTCAACGCCGCCGCAACGCCAGCTCCACCCTTCTCTGGATATTCATCACCTGGTCTATCCCGGTCCTCGGAGCTCTCTTCTATCTCAGCTTCGGCATTGACCGCGTCGATGACCGCGGCTATCTCAAATTCCTCACCGATGAGCATCTGCTGAAAACCCGAAAAGGAACCCGCGACGCGGCTCCCCGCGCTTACTGGCATCACCTCACCGGGGCGCCTGCCGAAAACGAATTTCAGCGGGAATTCAACCGGACGCTCGACGCTCTCATTCCCGACCATCCCGCGCTCGCCGGGAATCGGCTTGTTCCGCTGGTGAACGGCGATGAAGCCTATCCGCGCATGCTGGAAGCCATTCGACAGGCCAGACACCACATTCACCTTCAGAGCTATATCATCGGCAACGACAGCGTCAGCCGCGAATTCATGGCGGCGCTTTCCGCCAAAGCCGCCGAAGGTGTTCAAGTGCGCCTGCTTTATGACCGGTTCGGTTCTACTTATGCCTTGTTCGGCGGACTGTTCCGCAAGGCACGTAAAACACCCGGCTTCAAGGTCGCCGGCTGGACACAGGCCAACCTTCTTAAACGCCAGTTTCAGATCAACCTGCGCAACCATCGAAAAACGCTGGTCGTTGACGGAGAAAAAGGGTTTTTCGGCGGAATCAACCTGCTGGACGACCACATCAGCCGTCCGGGCAAACCGCCGATCCGCGATTATCACTTCGAAGCTGAAGGTCCGATTGTGCAGGAGCTGCAATACTCTTTCCTGCGCGACTGGTATTTCATCACCGAGGAATCCCCGGGCGAACTGCTGACCGAAGAATATTTTCCGCAGACCAAACCGGCCGGAAACATCACGGCCCGGCTCATCAGCAGCGGACCCTCTACAGTTGAAGACGTCGCCATTGAAAGTTTTTTCAACAGCATCGTTCTTGCTCAGAAGAAGATTCTCGCTGTCACTCCGTACTTTGTGCCGCCGGCGGATATTCTGCGCGCGCTGCGTTCCGCCGCGTTGCGGGGAGTGGATGTACAACTGGTCGTTCCCAAAGAAAACAATCACCGCTACGCCGGTTACGCCAGTCGCGCACTCTACGAAGAACTTCTGCTGGCCGGTGTACGGATATTCGAACGCCGCCCGCCCTTCATGCACGCTAAAGCATTGATCATAGACGGGGAATTCGCTCTCGTCGGCACAGCCAATCTGGATGTGCGCAGCCTGAGCCTGAACTACGAAACCTGTCTGGCCGTTTACAGCGCCGGCTTTGTCGACGTCATGAAACGCATCATCCATGAAGACATCGCCTGCAGCGATGAAGTCCTGCTGGCCGACTGGCAAAGCCGTCCGACGCGTTATCGCCTGCTCGAAAACCTCGCCAGCCTCATGACTCCGATCCTCTAAATATAAACAGTCCGCTATATGCGGACCCTGCGCCGGGCAGTCCCGGCCTGCCGGACATCCGGCTCAGCAAACCTTCGATTCATCCTCATACCGGAGCGGGATCTTATAATTCAAGGCCGGACGGAAAACTCCTGAAAATGCTCCCGTACGGATGAGGTGCGCGGAAAAAAGCTCTTTCTTCGACAGCTGGTTAATCCGGACTTCCCGCAAAACAGGAACGGCGAATACTGGAAATACCCAAGGAATTCAACCGTCCTGCAGGTCGATACCGAAATAGTTCTTCGCGTTGTTGAAGCAGATGTTTTCCACCATCGTGCCAAGCAGATCCATGTCCGCCGGAATTTCTCCGTTCTCGACATCATTGCCAATCAGGTTGCAAAGGATACGGCGGAAATATTCGTGACGCGGATACGAAAGAAAACTGCGCGAATCCGTCAGCATACCGATGAATCGGCTCAGCAGTCCGAGCGAGGAAAGCGCGTTCATCTGTTTTTCCATGCCGTCCTTCTGATCAAGAAACCACCAGCCGGAGCCGAACTGCATTTTGCCGGGGAAACTGCCGTCCTGGTAGTTGCCGATCATCGTCGCCATCAGTTCGTTATCGCACGGGTTAATGTTGTAGAGGATTGTCTTCGCCAGCTGATTCGAGCTGTCCAGCCGGTCGAGCAGTCTGATCAGGCCCGGCCCCTGACGGTAATCGGCAATTGAATCGAATCCTGTATCCGGCCCGATTTTCGAAAACAGGCGGCTGTTATTATTGCGGAACACCCCGACATGGAACTGCTGCGTCCAGTTGCGTGAGTGATTCATCTTTCCGACTTCATACAGGAAGACCGCTTCAAATTTTTCACGCTCGTCCAGCGTGACGCGGTCGCCGTTCATCGCCTTCTGAAAAATGATATTAAGCTCCATCGAAGAGGCCTGCGCATCCGGTACATAGGCTACTCCATGATCGGAGAGACGGCATCCGGCCGCATGAAAAAATTCATGCCGTTTCTCCACCGCCGCGACCAGTGCGGCGAAATCCTTAATCTCCACGCCGGAAACTTTTTCCAGTGTCTGGATATATTTTTTCCAAACCGTGACATCCGACAGATTCATCGCCTTATCCGGACGGAACGTCGGCAGCACTTTAATTTCAAATCCGTCAGCCGCAACCTGCTTGTGATATTCCAGTGAATCGACCGGATCGTCGGTGGTGCAAACCAGCTTTACGTTCATTTTGCGCATCAGATTACGCGCGGAAAATTCCGGCGTGCGCAGCTGCGCGGTGGCAGTCTCAAAAATCTGCTCCGCTGTTTCCGGGCTCAACAGCGTGTCGATTCCGAAGTAGCGCTGAAGTTCCAGGTGCGTCCAGTGATAGAGCGGATTGCGGATCGTCTGCGGAACGGTCTCGGCCCACTTCCCGAATTTGACACGCCACGGCGCACTGCCGGTGACGAACTCTTCGGTGACGCCGTTGGTGCGCATGGCGCGCCATTTGTAGTGGTCACCGCCCAGCCAGATTTCTCCGAGATTATCATAGCGCCTGTCTTCCGCGATTTCCCTCGGAGATAAATGGCAGTGATAGTCGTAAATCGGCATTTTCGCAGCGTGGCTGTGATAGAGCACTTCCGCTGTTTTTGTCTGCAGTAAAAAATCACGATCCATAAAAGATTTCATAGGTCCTCTCCAAATTTTTCTTTGTACGCCCAGAGACCGAGCGCGGGATTACTGATATAAAAAATTTCTTCGCCGTCCGGCATCCTGTTGAAGCCGTCTTTGAGTTCCGCCGGATTATAGTGCGCCGCCATCTCTGCATACGGCACTGCGTTGAAGCCGACCGAACGGACTTCATCGAGTGTGATATCCGGGCCGGGGCAATACGTGATGCTGAAACGGCCTTCCGATGAGCCGTGAATCAGGTGCGCCGCCGCGCTGAGGTTGCTGCGCAGCTCTTCATTTTCTTTGACCGCTTTGAGCGTGGCCGGCGTTCCGCGATAACCGTACTTGCGGATCAGCTCATCAATCTTCGGATCTTCGCCGAACTCCTTGAGCGCCGGAGCCAGCACGATCAGCTCGCCGCCATCGGCGATCGCCATGCGCGTACGGTAAACGGACTTATTACCGAGCCACGTACTCTGGAACTCGTGAGGATCCAGATAGACCACCACCTTCTTCGGCTCGCGATCCAGCAGCGTGATGTTTACCTTGCGGGCCAGCTTGCAGGCTTCGTTATAAACCTGCACATCATCCCCGGCGTAGAATCCGCGCAGGTGCATTTTGCCGGTATCATAGTCCTGCTGCACCACCGTCAGAATATAGGTGATCGGCAGATCACCGAGAAACGTGTCCACGGCATAATTAAACAGGCGGCGCACCGGCGTATCGGTCTGCCCTAGAATCGTCTCCATGTTGCAGACGGCACCGAGAAAATGCGACTTGTTGATGATGTCCGAACCGCCCGCGCCGACGACGATGTTTTTGGTGTAGTTGGCCATGCCGACCACTTCATGCGGCACCACCTGCCCGACCGAAAGAATCAGGTCGTAGCCGTCGAAGAGCATCCTGTTCACTTCGACACCGATACTGTAATTCACTTTCCCGCCGGAAAGCTCCGCGAGCATTTCACCGGACACTTCGCCTTTGCGGACAATGCCGTTGCGCCAGTCGTGCACTTTGAACGCCTTCAGCGGAATCGTCTCGCCATACATCATGCGGAGTTGTTTCTCCGTCATCGCATTATGCGTTCCGAGAGTCGGCAGGATATCCACCTGAACACCGTCCGCCGTGAGCAGTTCATACGCTATCGCCGTGATCGGCCCCGCCTGAGAGTTCAGGCGGGTGTGATCCGGAGGCAGAATCAGTACTTTGTGCAAAGAACCCGGGCGGTTTTCCAATGTTTGGGAAACCAGCGCACGCAACTCATCGCACGAGATGGATATCTCTTCGCCAAACCGACTGATCATCGCGGACTCCTTTTAGACAATGTAGGTCGAGGCCGCTGTATCGCCGCCGCGACCGGTCCAGTTGGTATGAAAGAATTCGCCGCGCGGTTTATCAATGCGCTCATAGGTGTGCGCGCCGAAGTAGTCGCGCTGCGCCTGGAGCAGATTGGCCGGAAGGCGTGCAGCGCGGTAGCCGTCGTAATACGACAGCGCGGCGCTGATGGCAGGCATCGGGATGCCGAGTTCAACCGACTTGCAGATCACGCGGCGCCAGCCGGCCTGTGCGTTTTCAACCGCCTTGGTAAAGAAAGGGGCCAGCAGCAGGTTGACCAGATCCGGATTCGTGTCGAACGCTTCCTTGATCTTGCCGAGGAACACCGAGCGGATAATGCAGCCCCCGCGCCACATCAGCGCGATACCGCCGTTGTTGAGCTTCCATCCGAATTCGTCGGCCGCCGCACGCATGAGCTGGTAGCCCTGCGCGTATGAGACGATCTTGGAGGCATAGAGCGCCTGCTTGAGATCTTCGATCAGCGCGGCTTTGTCGCCGGTAAATTTTGCGCCGGGGCCTTTCAGCGTTTTCGAAGCCGCAACACGCTCATCCTTCAGCGCGGAGAGGCAGCGGGCAAAGACCGCTTCGCCGATCAGCGTCAGCGGCTGGCCGAGATCCAGCGCGGCAACGGCCGTCCATTTCCCGGTACCTTTCTGGCCGGCAGTGTCGAGGATCTGATCAATCACCGCCTCGCCTGTTTTGGTTTTGTAGCCGAGAATGTCGCGTGTGATTTCGATCAGATAGGAATCGAGCTCTCCTTTGTTCCACTCTGTGAACACCTCGTGCATCTCGTCGTTCGAGAGGCCGAGTCCTTCCTTCATCATCTGGTAGGTTTCGCAGATCATCTGCATATCGCCGTACTCGATACCGTTGTGAACCATCTTCACGAAATGGCCCGCGCCGTTTTCGCCGACCCATTCACAGCAGGGTTCGCCCGCAGCGGTTTGTGCAGAAATTTTCTGAAAGATCGGTTTCACGGCCGGCCACGCCGCAGGCGAGCCGCCGGGCATGATCGACGGGCCGAGCAGCGCGCCTTCTTCGCCGCCGGAAACGCCGGTTCCGATAAAGAGCAGGCCTTTGCTTTCGACATACGCCGTGCGCCGGATGGTGTCCGGGAAATGCGAATTGCCGCCGTCAATGATGATGTCGCCCGGCTCCAGGTGAGGAATGACCTGTTCAATGAAATCATCCACAGCTTTTCCGGCTTTGACGAGCATCATCACTTTGCGCGGACGTTCGAGGCTGGCGCAGAATTCTTTGATGCTGTGACAGCCGATGAAATTTTTACCGGCTCCGCGTCCGGCGGTAAATGCATCAACTTTCTCGACCGTTCGGTTGAATACCGCCACGGTGAAGCCTTTGCTTTCCATATTGAGTACAAGGTTTTCACCCATTACCGCCAAACCGATCAGTCCGATATCTGCTTTTTTCTTCATTTTATATCCTTTCATTAAACATGATGCATCGCGAACCTACCGCCTAACCCGCGCATTGCCGTTCCATATACTCCAAAGCTGTTCTTCGTCAGCAGGCTGAGCATAATCGGTCAGCATCGTTGCGGCAAGTGCTCCGCTTGCCCAGCCGAACCGGGCACACTTCTTGACATCCCAGCCTTTCAGTATTCCGTAAAGCAGCCCGCCGACAAAGCCGTCACCGCCGCCAATCCGGTCAATAACGCCGATTTCGCGCGGTTTGATGATTTCCCATTCTTTACCGTCCGTCACCAGCGCACCCCACATATGGCTGTTTGCTGAAACAACCTCCCGAAGCGTCGTCCCGAACCAGGTCGCATTGGGATAGGCGGCCTGAACCCGTCCGATCATTTCCTTGAAGCCGTCAATTTTATCGTCGAGTCCTTTGCCTCCGGCCTCGGGACCTTTTATGCCGAGGCAGAGCTGAAAATCCTCTTCGTTGCCGATCAGGATGTCGCTGCGTGAAGCAATTTCCGCAAATGCGGCGGACAGTTCTTTTTCCCGGCCTTTCCAGAAACTGGCCCGGTAATTCAGATCGAACGAAATCTGAGAGCCGTTCTCTTTGGCAATGCGGGCGATATCCAGACAGAACTTACTTGTTTTAGGCGACAGAGCTGCGATCAGCCCGGAAAGATGAACGATTCCCGCTCCTTCTTTGGCAAAAATCCGGTCCAGATCAAAATCGTCAGCACAAAGTTCCCGTCCGACTTCGCCGGCCCGGTCATTATGAACTCTCGGCCCGCGCGCGCCAAAGCCGCTGTCCGCCATATTGATCTGATGGCGATAGCCCCACGGTCCGCCCTGATCGAACTCCGGCCCCTCAAAGTCCATTCGGCGGCTTCTAAGGTTATCTTTTATGAAGTGAGAAACAGGGCTGCCCTTGATAAACGCTGTCAAAACTTTGACGGGCATTCCTAGATAGGAAGCGATGCTGGCTACATTGCTTTCCGCGCTGGTCGCCTGCATTTTGAAGGTATCGCTGCAATGAAACGGCTGCGAATCAACCGGGGTCAGCCGGATCCCCATGCTGGTAGCAATGACCAGAGAATATTTTTTTGACGATTTTTCAGTCATTTTTCTCCAACAATGGAATTCACAATCCGCCCTTTGAACTCCGATATAAGCCGAGAGACTGCCGCCGGACAAATCGATGCCGGTGATCATAATATTTCTCAATTGTTTGAGACAATGTTTTTTGAATAATTTTATCAAGCAAAAATATTGTCTTTTCGGACAGCCTTCGCCATATTGCGCTCCCTTTATCAAAAAACAGGAGCCTTCCCGTGAGTGAAATTTATAATAAAAACTGGAACCGTGAGCGCGTCCGCGGCGGCATGCGCTGGTTCGGCCCCGAAGACATTGTCACCATCCGGAACATCCGGCAAACCCCCGGAATCACCAATGTGATCACCGCTTTGCACCATATCCCGCCGGGACAGGTCTGGACGGATGCGGAGATAGCCAAGCGCAAAATCGAGGTGGAATTCTGGCCGCAGTCCGATGCCCCCGCCGACCTGGAAGGCATGCCTCTGTTCCGGTGGTATCAGGTAAACGGAAATCCGACCGGTCTGGTCTGGGATACAGCCGAAAGCCTGATTTTCACAGAAGACATCAAGAACGGCAGCCCGAACCGCGACCGGCACATTGAAAACTATCAGGAAAGCCTGCGTAACCTTGGACGCTTCGGCGTGTGCAATGTCATCGGCAACTTTATGCTGGTTGCCGACTGGACCCGCACCGGCACGGCAATTCTGTCCGACGGCTCGAAAAGCCTCATCTATATTCACGCCGCCTTTGCGGCCTTCGACATCTATCTGCTCAAACGCCATGAAACCGAACAGGGTTATATCGACGACGGATCTTTCTCCGCCGAAGAAATACAGGATGCCCGGAAGTACTGGGAAACATACCTGAAAAACGATCCGCAGAGGCAGAAGGAACTCTCCGATATGATCACCGCCGGACTGCCCGGCGCACAGGCCGGATTCACTCTGGATAATTTCCGCGAAGCGGTCGCCAAATACGCCGGCATGGATGAACGCAAACTCCAGACACACATCGCGTATTTTCTCGATCGCGTCGTCCCCGTCGCCAACGCCGCCGGCGTCCGGCTCTGCTGTCATTCCGACGACCCGGCTTTTACGCCGTTCCTCGGAACACCGCGCACCGTCGGCGGCTGCAAAGGCTATAAATTCCTGCTCGACCACGGCTGCGGCGCCAATCTCTGCATCGGCTCTCTGATGGCCAATACCAAAAACCGCGACATCACCAGAATGATCCGCGAAATCGCCGACTACGGACGTTTAAAAGGAATGAGCATTGATGAAATTTTCCCGCACATTCACCTGCGCCCGGTTGAAACCGATGGAAAAAATTTCCGCGAAGGCCACCATGCCGAGCATCGCGAAGAGCTGGCCAAAGTCGTCCACACCCTGGTTGACCTCGGCTGGCAAGGCGTCTTCCGTCCCGACCACGCACCGACATCCGACCATGGATTCGGCCGGCCCGGCTACGATGTCATCGGCCGCGGCTACGGGGCCAACCTGATCCTCGGCCTGTTTGAAATGGCCGAGATCACCAAAGCCGCGCGCACCAAAGCGGTCGAAGCGGTGATTAAGGCCTGCAACGGCGACCTGGCTCTGCGGGAAGAAGCGATTAAGGCGGCCGGCGAGGCCGAAGCCGAGTACATCCGGAAAAAGATCGCCTTCATCAAAATCCCGTTTGCATACAGCACACAGGATATCTGTGCGGTTCTGAAATAAGGAATCCTTCACGGTCTGGAACACCGGCTCTGCCGGGTTCCAGGCCTTGAAAAATATTTAAACGCCGGTGTAAGCGGAGAACCCGCCATCGACCGGAACAATGACGCCGGTGACAAATGCCGCCGCGTCGGAAATCAGATAGTGAATGGTGCCGTACACCTCTTCCTGTTCCCCGAACCGGCGGAAAGGTGTTTTATTGATCACCTGCTGCCCGCGAGCCGTATAGCTGCCATCTGCATTGATCAGCAGCGCCCGGTTCTGGTTGCCGATGAAAAAGCCGGGAGCCAGCGCAACCACACGGACTTTACTTCCGTATTTCAGCGCCATTTCGGTCGCCATCCATTTGGTGAAGTTGTCGATAGCGGCTTTGGCGTTGGAATAGCCGAGAACACGGGTCAGCGCCTGAGTGGCGGACATGGATGAAAAGTTGACCACACAGCCGGACTTCTGCGCCTTGAAAGCCTTGGCAAAAGTCATCGTCGGCATAACGGTTCCCTTGAGATTCAAATCCAGCACTTTACTGTAGTCTTCGATTTTCAGATCGAACACGTCCTGATCCGGGCCGATGGTGGCTCCGGGCATATTGCCGCCGGCGCCGTTAATCAGGACATCAACCCGTCCGATATCGGACATGATTTTTTCATAGACCGTATCCAGCACCGTCTGGTCGAGCACATTGCAGGCATAGCCGCAGCACTTATCAGAAATCTTCCGGGCCTCAGCAACGGCCGCATCCACTTTGTCCTGAAACAGATCCAGATAAATGACATGCGCCCCCTGCTCCTGCAGATACTTCGCCGTGCCGCCCGCCAATACTCCGGCCGCGCCGGTTACCGCAATCACCTTATCCGACAGTTCAAAAAGATTCTTCATTAAAATTCTCCAGTGGTTTAGCTCAATTGTTTGAGATAGTAGTTATATGCCTGCTTCGCAAGCAAAAACTTGCTTTTTATTTCCCATCCATTCACTGTCTCAATAGTTTGAGGAAATCAAATGGCTGTCGGTCAGAAACAAATTGCGGAAAAGCTGGGCGTGTCCATTGCGCTGGTGTCGCGCGTCCTGTCCGGGCGGGCGGAAGAAATCGGCATTGCACCGGATACCATCGTACGGGTTCTGAAAACCGCAAAAGAAATGGGCTATGTCCCCAGCGCAGCCGCTTTGTCGCTCAAAGGAAAATCCACCCGTACCATTGGTGTGGTTGTGTATGATTTTAACGATCCCTTCTTCGGAGCCCTCATCCAGCAGATTCAGACTCAGGCGCACCAACACAACTACTCTCTGGTGCTGGCCGGCTTTCTCAACCGGAGTCCGGACAAACAGGATCTGCAGTCTCTGCACAAACACGCGATGGACGGACTGATTGTACTCGGATCGGATACTGAAACCGAATGGCTGCAGGATTTCGACCATCTTCCCGTCGCCCGGATCGGACACGGATCAGCCAATGAGCACAGCCTGAAGATCACAGTAGATGAAAACGATGCCGCAAAGCAACTTGTGCAACATCTGGCCGCCCGCGGACGGAAAAATCTGATCTGTATTTGCGGATCGCTGCCGGCGCACCGTTTACGGCAAACGGCTCTGGAAAAAGCCGCGTCTGCCGCCGGCATCCGGATGACAACAACTATCGTATCCGCTGAAAAAGATCCTTTTGCCATCGGCCGGCAGGTTACTCAACAGCTTCTGAACACCGCCGGCGATGCGGACGCCCTGATCTGCAATATGGATCAGATCGCCATGGGCGCATTACATGTGTTGTATGCCTCAGGCATTAAGGTTCCCGAACAGATTGCGGTCACCGGATTCGATGATATTCCGGCTGCTGCGCAATTTATTCCGCCAATCACCACCGTCCGGCAGCCGATCCAAGAGATCGTCCGGCTCACCTTTCAGGCCATCATTAAACCGGACGGTACGCAAACCGTTTATCTCCCCGGAAAACTTATCGCCCGGGAAACAACATAAAAGCGGCAGAACTCTGCCTTACGGACTGGAAGACGCACCCTTTAGCGATCTTCACATATATCGCCCTTGCCCCCGTCTTTGGGGAAGAGCCCGAATGCAGAATGGTGGAGGTGGGGGGAATCGAACCCCCGTCCGCCCAAGCGTCACAACAGCTTCTACGTGTGTATCCTGCCTTTAAGGTCTCGCCTTCGCGACTGTCAGCAGTCAGGGCTATCGCGAACGCCAGCATCCTGTTCAGTTTCGCTCCTCGTCCCGGATGCCCGGCTTTGGAACTATCCTGCTGTCGTCGTATTCATCCCCTCAGCAGGTGTCAGGGGGAATACGTCGAGCCATTAATTAGGCTGCGAGTGCGTACTGTTCGTTGGCACTTATTGTTTTTGCCGGATGTTTTACGAGGCCAACCGACATCCTCGACACGCCACTGAAGCTTCAACTTAAACGTCGAAACCAGTCACCCC
>Ga0209099_1002617_pt1 | contig 15561 bp, 14 predicted proteins | sample AD_JPNHW2_MetaG_FD_184430 | JGI IMG/M metagenome (GOLD analysis project Ga0209099, IMG submission 184430) | Active sludge microbial communities of municipal wastewater-treating anaerobic digesters from Japan - AD_JPNHW2_MetaG (SPAdes) (version 2) | ecosystem: Engineered > Bioreactor > Anaerobic... | reverse complement strand
AAGCTCCTGGTTATCTGTTGCGGTGCCTTTTAATAACAGCTCTGCAGCAAGGAAGCCAGTCTTTGAGAGGCTATCCATCTTGAAGAATTTCGGATATGATATTCCGAGTGAGCGGTAAGCTTTTATAATAAAAGGTTCATCACCTTCTTGGTGATTATCAGCATACAGGATGTTCCCATTAACAGTAACAACCCCGTCTCTTATGGAGCAATATTCCGGATTCAGATCACTTATAACCATTATATTTTGAGATCAGGATTGTTGCATTTGTGCCTCCAAACCCGGATGAGGTTTTGAGGCATGCTTTTACAGTTGCGGGAGCTGAACCGATAATCATATTCAATGGGACCGAAGTGCCCTGTTGTGAATATCCATAGCTTTTGATGAGCATGTTTTTTTCAATGGACCAGCAGCTAAGTATTGATTCAATAATGCCTGCTGCACCCAGTGTATGACCCAGGTAGCCTTTAAGGCTGTTAACAGGTTTATTGTCGAGACCGCAACGGGAGAAGGCAATTGATTCCATTTCATCATTGAATAAGGTGCCTGTGCCATGTGCATTTATAAAGCCGACCTCGTCCACGGAGCGATTACCCAGCGTCTTCTCTATTGACCGGAGAAGACCTTCACCGGTACGTGAAGGCCCGGATATATGGTTTGCATCGTTAGAGGATGACCCTGATGCTATTTCAATTATAGTATCCCTCTCTGCCGGCATCTGCCCGGAAAGGACTATTGTACCGGCAGCCTCACCAAGGGAGAGCCCCTTGCGGCTGGCATCAAAAGGCCGGCATGGATCAGGATCAATAGCTTTGAGGCAATCAAACCCCGACAAGATGAATGGTGTAACCACATCACCTCCGGCAACGACAACGGTTTTATATTTTCCGCTGATCAGAACCCGCCTGGCGTAAATAATTGCCAGTGTCCCGGATATGCATGCGCTGGAGATAACCACAGGATCATTCGGGTTCGCAAAATGTTCCTTTATTATACCGGCAGTTCTCCAGAGATGTATCCGGTCAGGCTCAAACGGAGAACCAGGAACGATAAGGTCATTATTGCCCTTAACGGTCGACAGGATGATAAGCGTCTCAGGATCTGCCATGTCGATTCCTGTGCCGTCAACAGCATTGTGTATGGAAGATATTATCAGTTGTTCCAGCCTGGTATATTTTGAAGGGTCAAAATAAGCAGAGGCCTCCAGCCTGGTATCATCTACAAGCGACGCATGTACCTTCCCAGCTGGTAAAGTAAACTTCTCAGTTTCCCTGATTCCCGAAATGCCGGAAACGATGTTCCTGAAATTTTCATCAGTATCAAAACCGAGAGATGAGATAATGTTATCTGCTATTTTATAAACTGCTGGCATCACAGGTGTTCATTACAGAAGGTTGTGCTCTTTTTTCCAGTTCAGATAGAACTCGGGGTTGTAGAGCACCAGTTCATACGATTTGTCCAGGAAGACCTGTACACTTGATCCGGTGGCAATAACAATGTCAGAACCGGGTGAGGTTATCTCGTATTCAAAAATTATTTTGGCGGCCCTGGTGTTAAAATAGGTGGTCTTTATCAGGGCTGTATCGCCATATACCAGAGGCTTTTTAAACTTAAAATCGAGGTTCACCAGTGGCGCATAATAGCCTGAATTGAATATATCGAGGTAGCCAAGATGGTATTTTTTACCGAAGTCTTCTCTTCCGTCTTCGAAATACTTGGCATAAGAGCCATGCCATACTATTCCCATTGAGTCCACCTCATTGAAGCGCACAGTCACTTCTTTAACGGAAACCAGGTCAGTCTTTTTCATTGGAGTTTTCTATAATGGCAATCTTCATATTGCATTGGGCAATGAGATCACCTTTGCATTTAACATATGCGTCTACTATTGTCACAGCAAAGATCACATTGCTGACTACAATTTCTGTTTCAAGGAGATCACCAGGGTGCGGCAGCGAGAGGACTGAGAGGTTCTGGACCGAACCAATGACACCTATCTTTACCTCTTCATTGCTGAGACGGTTTATATATCCTATCCTTGCGGCACATGTCTGGGCTATGTTTTCAATAATGCCGGCAGGCACAAGTTCATTATTATGACAAAAGATACAGTCGCTGGTCACCCGGAACAGGGTCCTGGTCACTACCTCGTCATAATGGGTGAGATGATCAATCATTATGAACGGAGGCCTTTGCGGTATCAGCGACAATATGTCTATTTCATTTATCGACATCAAATCCGGGTTATTTATTGCCTGAGGTACTCCCACAGCGGTCCCTTTTTATTTCTTGCCCTCAACCTGAGCATTACTGCAGTGTTGTCAAAGTCGGGAAATACCCATCTTTTCCCAGTCAGCGCCGCCTTCTCCTTCAGCTTTTCCATTGTCACCGATTGAGAGACATAGTAAACCGGGTTTAGCAACTCACGCGGATCGCTTATCCGTCCTTCGCTGACAGCCCTGTCATACAACTCAGTCCCGGGGTAAATACGCATGCCAACATATGGAAAAAAGACGGTATTATCAATGAGTTTTGAGTTTTCAAATGACTCATCAATAGTTTCATCTGTTTCGCCATAACCTCCGAAGATAAGAAAATGTGCGAAAAAGACTCCTATCTCATTACACAGTGCAGAATTTTTAAGTACCTGGTCAACGGTGAAGCTCTTACGGTAGTTCTTCAGCTGCCTGTCGGAAAGTGAATCTGTTCCAAACTCAATGTGTGTAAGGCCGGCATCTTTAAATAGCCTGAGATGATCTCTTTCAAAGTCGGAGTGAGAAAAGTATGCGCCCCACCTGACTTTCAGGCCCGATTTAATTATCTGTTCCGCCAGTTCAATATTGTAATTGTTCCTGATGTTGAAGACCGAGTCGGTGAAGAACACATAGTCAATGCCATAAGTCTCTTTCATCACCTTCAGCTCATGGACAATCCTTTCAGGATCAAAGGTTCTTACTCTCCTGCCGTCAATTATCGGGTAGCTGCAATAAATGCAATTATAGGGACATCCCCTCTTTGTCTGAATATTCAGCATCCCGCTTTTCTGCCAGTAAAACTCCGTAAGGCTCTCTTCAAAATTGAGATCTATTGATGACAGGGTCTTACCTTTGGGATTAATCTTAACGCTGTTATTGTTTTTATAAACAAGACCTTCAATATCTGATATGTCAGACCTCTCCGCAATTCCTGTGATAAGTTCAAAGAGTGCTTCTTCTCCTTCACCGGTGACACCATAATCGGGATTAAGGTCATTGAATAGCTCTGCAGGGAATATTGAGAAACCGGCTCCACCGATTATAATCACTGCCTTTGAGTGTTGCCTTGCAGTATCAATGATCTCTTTATACCAGCCCACGAAGCAGTTTTTGGCATAAATGTTTGTGTCATCTATATTGCGGAGTGAGACACAGATGAAACCAAAAGTCCGTGATTCAAGAAGAGAGATAAAGTCTTCAAGAGATGAACAGTTAAAATCGAAAACAGAGATATGCCATTCAGGGTTCCGCTTACTCAGGTATGTTTTAAGATATGAGACACCAAGAGGATAAACAGGATAGGGGTCGCAATACCTGTTGGCCGATACAAATAATATTTCGTTTGAGACGCTCATGCCTTATCCCAGAATTTGTAAAAGTTGTACCATTGGGCAGGATATTGATTGACAACTGACTCAAGGGTATGAACATAATTATCAGCCATCATTTCTATGCGTTCAGTTTTTGTCATTCCTTCGTTATGAGGAATGGAAATTGGCCTGACAATTGTCTTGTAGTGAAAGTCAGACTCTTTCATGACAAATATTGCAAATACCCTGGTGTCATATTTTTCTGCAAGATGGAACGGTCCGGCAGGGAACCGTGCTATGTGTCCCATAAAGTTACGTTCGCCAGTCTTTGATCCCTCATATGCCCTGTCGCCAGGTACAATAAGTATTTCTCCATTCGAGAGAGCTTTATTGATGGCATATATATGGGAAAAATCGTCACATACAGGAATCATGGTTATGTTATTCTCAGACAGGATATTCTCCCTGGCCTGCTGGTATACCTGGCTCTCACCGCCAAACGCAATGGCGTTGATTCTTTTCAGGTTCTGTTTTAGTATGTAACCGGCCAGCTCAAAATTGCCGCAGTGTGAGCTTATTATTATTATACCCTGCTTACCTGTGAGTGCTTCATCAAATGCTTCCCTGCCGTCGAATGAGAGCTTGTAATTTTTCCCGTTGTTGCAGAAAAGGGCATACTTGTCGAACATTGACTGTCCGAAAAGATAGTGATTACTATAAGTCATGGCAAAGGATCTGACAACACCGTAACAGCGTATTTTTCTGAAGTAGGAATAAATGGAGTTATAGCCTTTTCTGGCAAAGAGCATATAGAATGGAACGATAAGGGCAAGGACGAAGTAGCTGAAAGCAACGCTTCCATGCCGGAAATAGAATATCAGGCTTTTTTGTCCGAAGTTACCGCCTCTTGTCTTTCCACTCCACTCTTTTTTCATCGGTTAATCTTCGAGTCGATGTAGTTGTAGAATTCGCCGAGTGTTTGAACTGACATCATCTCTTCGGCCTTTATCTTGAATCCGAATTTTCTTTCAACAATAACTGCAATATCAACAAAATCCAAACTGTCAATGCCGAGATCGTCCTTAAGTCTTGAGTCCTCTGCGATGCTCTCTTTTTCTACTTCAATCTCGTCAATTAAAAACTCATTGGTGGTGTCTATTATTTCCTGCCTGGTCATAACTGGTAATGGTAATTTAAATCACTTTTTTTATTATTAATGCGCTATTGGTTCCCCCAAATCCGAATGAATTTGAAAGATATGCATTTATCTCTTTATTTTCTGTATGTGTTGCGATATTTAGCCTGGCTGAGTATTCGTCAGGTGTCTCAAAATTAATGTTTGGTGCCACAAAGGAGTTAAGCATCATTAATGTAGAGTATACTACTTCGCTTGCACCCGCCATCCAGCACTCATGGCCTGTCATTGACTTCGTAGAGCTTATCAGCGGTCTTGTTTTGCTGAACAGGGCATCGAGAGCGATGGCCTCATTGGTATCTCCGATAGGGGTGGAGGTGGCATGGGCATTGATGTAGTCTATCTCCGACGGTTTCATTCCGGCATCATCAAGAGCCCTCTGCATGGCTTTGAGGCATCCTTCGTTGCTTGGCTGTGAAATGTGTGTTCCGTTTGAGGAAAAGCCATATCCTACAACTTCTGCTATGATGTCGGCACCGCGCTGCACAGCATGTTCATACTCTTCAAGTATTAATGTGGCAGCACCTCCGCTTGGTACCAGACCATCGCGATGTGCATCAAAGGGGCGTGACGCCTTTGTCGGCTCATCAATCCTTACCGAGAAAGCGCTGAGCCCGTCGAAGCTGCCCATTGAATAGGCATTTATCTCCTGTGCCCCGCCACAGATAACCATGTCCTGCAGCCCGTTACGGATATACATGTAACCAAGGCCGATGGAGTGAGATCCGCTGGCACAGGCTGCACTTACCGTGAAATTTATCCCTCTGAGCTTGAATATCGTTGAGAGATTCATGGTCACCGTTGAGTTCATTGACTGAAAGATTGCCCCTGAACCAAGCAGCGTTGTGTCTCTTTTCTCTTTAATTATCTCATGTGCTTCAATGACGGCTTTGGCTGAGCTGTCGTTGCCGTATATTATTCCAATTTCGTTGTTCTCAAGAAAGGTATTATCAATTTTTGCATTAGCAAGAGCCTCAACGGTAGCCATATACGCAAACTCACCCTCTTCTGCCATTCCTGTTCTCAGACGCCGGTCAAGAACGCCTTTCAATACGGGTCTGTCCAGTATCCCGGTAAGAGGAGACCGGTAACCGAATTCAGTTCGGATAGCTTCAATACCGATACCCGATCTGCCGGCGTAAAGTGATTCCTTTACCTCATTAAGATTTTTGCCAATACATGAGTAAATGCCCATTCCTGTAATAACAACTCTTCTCATTAAAGTCTGCCTGTTAAGTATATATTCCTCCGTTAATTGAGATTACCTCACCTGTAATATAAGATGCCTTTCGTGAAGCAAGGAAGGCTACCAGATCAGCCACTTCTTCGGGCTTGCCAAACCTGTTGGCAGGGATGAACGATTTAATGGCGGATTCATCGAGGTCTTTTGTCATATCGGTGGCTATATAACCCGGAGCAACGGCATTTACCGTTATGTTCCTTTTTGCCACCTCCTGTGCCAGCGCCTTGGTTACACCTATCACACCTGCCTTTGCAGCGGAATAGTTAACCTGGCCCGGAAGACCTTTGAGGCCTGAAAGCGATACAACATTTATTACCCTTCCATACCGGTTGGTTATCATGTCCTTGATAAGGAACCTCGTTACATTGAAGACCCCGTTCAGATTCACATCCAGAACCGTTGACCACTCATCATCAGTCATGAACACCAGTATCTGATCCCTGCGTATTCCTGCGTTATTGACCAGGACTTCGATTATATCATCGGGATGATTCTCTTTCCATGATTCAAGTACACTCTCTGTCTCCGTTTTATTGCCTGTATCAAACTTCAACAGTTCAGCTTTGCCTCCCTTTTCTTCAATTACCCTTATGGTTTCCAGAGCTGCTTCTTCGCTGGAGTTATAGTTGACAAGTACCGGATATCCCAGAGCAGATATCTCAATGGCGATGGCTCTGCCAATCCCTCTTGATGCGCCGGTGACAAGTGCGTATTTCATTATTCGGAGAATATGTTATTAATTCCTTTGCCATGAAGATAGTTACGTACTTTCCTCTGCACATTGCATGTTGCATAATCATCGGTTATGGCAGGCATGATATTGCGAATATCGTTGTAGAACTGTCTTGTTTTTGATGACAATTTAGCTTCTATTTTCAGATAATCGACTGCCTGTGTGAGGGCTATTGCCTCAATTGCAAAAACGTCATAGGCATTTTCGATCACCCTTCGCGCAATCAATGCAGCATTGCATCCCATACTCACAATGTCCTGATTGTCGTTATTGCATGGAATACTGTGAATATACATCGAGGAGGAGAGCGTCTGGTTTTCAGCTGTGGTACTGGTTGCTGTAAACTGCATACCCTGAAGGCCGAAGTTGAGACCCAGCTCACGAAGATTGATGAATGGCGGGAGCTTATTGTTCAGATTATTGTTAAGCAGATAGTTAAGCTGTCTCTCAGAAAGCATTGTGAGCCTTGTGATACCAAGTTTCAGCTTATCCATCTCAAGCGATACATAATCGCCATGGAAATTTCCTCCATGGAAAACAGAACCGGATTCAACATCAATTATAGGATTGTCATTGGCTGAATTTATCTCATTGACAAGAATCTGCTGGCACGACTGGAGCAGGTCATAAACCGGACCTAATATCTGAGGATAGCACCTCATTGAATAGTATTCCTGTACCTTCTCGTTTATATATGTCTCTTCAATTTCCTTGTATAGTTCAGCCTCTCTTGATCTCAGGAGTGAGCTGTCGGCAACAATGTTTCTTGCGCTCTTGGCAATCTCTCTCTGTCCATTATGACGTTTTGAGTTGTTCAGTTCCCATGATATGTGGTCATCATATGATTCCATTATCTCATTGGCCATGCATGAGAAGAGAAGTGAGAATTCCAGAAGTTTCTTTGCATAGATAAGATTAAGCATTCCCACGCCGGTCATGGCCGATGTGCCATTGAGCAATGCGATGCCTTCTCTGCCTCTGACTTTCAGAGGTGTTATGTTTAGCTTCTTAAATATGCTGGCAGTATCGTGCCTTTCTCCATCATAAAGGACTTCTCCTTCGCCAATAACTGATAATGCCAGGTGAGCCAGCTGAACAAGATCTCCGCTGGCACCGACACCACCATGTTCAAAAAAACATGGTGCAACTTTTTTGTTGAGAAGCTGAATCAGTAATGACGCAAGGTCAGTGCTGATAGCCGATCTGGCCTGGCAAAAACTCATGAGTCTTGATAGCACGACGGCCCTCGCCATATCAGGCTCAAACGCCTTACCCATACCTGATGAATGGCTTCTTATTATGTTATATTGAAGATCAGAGAGGAGCGTCTCTTTTAACCGGTACTGGGCCATTGGTCCGAAACCGGTATTAACACCATAGATAACCTTGTTTTTTGAAAAATCTTCCAGAAATTTAAAAGAATCATCAATCCTTTTAATGGTGTCAGCAGAAAGCTCAACCTCTTCAAAATCTAAAACTATCCGTTCAAACTCGCGAATATTAATAGAATCAGTAATTTTTATCATCAGAAATTTTAACTATAAACTGCAAATATGCTCGTTTAAACTGAATTTTCCAACATATATTTAATAATATGTTAAAGGCGTATTATATAAAGTAAATCAATGAGATACAATTGTGTAATGAATCTAAATTGCAACTTGAATGTGTAATACCTGATATAAATTTTTAGAGAATTTTGATGGTCTGCGGCCATTATGTACAAGAAAACCCCGGACTATTGGTCCGGGGTTTGTACTATAACCACCATTTCCACCATGAAAGAGGTGATTGTGTGGTCCAAAAAAGTTATTTGTTCAATTGCTTTTTCACCTGGTTGTAAACATTCTGGCCTGTGAAGCCGAATTTTTCATCGAGCACCTGGTAAGGAGCCGAGAACCCGAACTGGTCGAATCCCCATATTTTTCCTTCAGAGCCGGCAAAGCCAAGCATGGTAACAGGCAGTCCAGCAGTGAGGCAGAACACCGGTATGCCGGGAGTGATCACAGCATTCTGATACTCTTTACCCTGTTTTCTGAAGAGCCCTTCAGAAGGAGCTGATACCACTCTTGCCCTTATGCCTTCAGCAGCCAGGAGAGCAGCGCCATCAACAAGTGTGGATACTTCAGATCCGCTGGCAACCATGATGATATCGGGTTTACCTTCCGGTTCAACAATTATGTATGCACCTTTTACTGCCTGGTTGGCGGCTTCGGCTCTTGTTGCACCTGTTGCCGGCAGTGCTTTGATGTTCTGACGCGACAGAATAAGTGCAGTAGGAGTGTTCCTGTTTTCAAGTGCCATCCTCCATGCAACGGTTGTCTCATCGGCATCGGCAGGACGCAGAACGAGCATACTGCTTTCTCCATGATGATTTTTCAGCTGTTCAAGGAGCCTTATCTGTGCCTCCTGTTCAACAGGCTGATGCGTAGGACCGTCCTCTCCAACACGGAAGGCATCGTGAGTCCACACATACTTCACCGGTAGTTCCATAAGAGCTGCCATACGAGCTGCTGGTTTCATATAGTCTGAGAAGACAAAGAATGTGGCACAGACAGGTATAACACCGCCATGCAGAGCCATACCATTTATTGCTGCTGCCATTGTCAGTTCAGACACTCCTGCCTGCAGGAATGCGCCACTAAAGTCACCACGTTTAAATGGTTTGGTCTTCTTCAGGAAGCCATCAGTCTTGTCTGAGTTGGCCAGGTCGGCAGAAGAAACGATCATGTTAGGCACCTTCTCTGCAAACACTGAAAGAACGAGTGCTGAAGCATTTCTTGTGGCATCGTTGACTTTCTGGGTTATTGCTGAGAAGTCAACAGCCGGTAATTTACCTGAATAAAAGTCATTGAGCTGAGCATTTTTCTCAGGGTTCTCTTTGGCCCATTTTTCTCTTTCCTTTTTCCAGGCGGCAGCAGCAGCTTTTTTCTTTTCAAGCATCTCTTTATAGAGAGCCTGTACCTCCGGGAAAATCACAAATGTGTTCTCAGGATCGCCACCGAGGTTTGCGACGGATTTTTTGAAAGATGCACCAGCGTGTGTCACCGGTTGTCCGTGTGTTGAACATTTGTTTTCAAAGCTGTTGCCGGCCTCGTCAACAAGTCCTTTACCCATAACTGTTTTGCCAATGATGAGGACAGGTTTCTCCTTCTCTTCATTAGCTTCGCGAAGAGCCTTGCGTATTGCCTCATGGTCCTGACCATTGATGCATATCACCTTCCAGCCCCATGCAAGGTATTTTGCTGCTGTGTCTTCAGATGTAACTGCATTTGTCTCTGTGGAGAGCTGGATGCTGTTAGAGTCATAAAACATTATGAAATTACTTAGGCCGAGATGACCTGCAAGCCTGCCTGTTCCCTGTGATATCTCTTCCTGGATGCCGCCGTCGGAGACGAATGCATAAATCTTATGACTGAAGAGCTCACCGAAACGTGCAGCAAGGAATCTTTCTGCTATTGCAGCGCCCATGGCCATTGTATGGCCCTGTCCGAGTGGACCGGATGTGTTTTCCACACCACGTTTGGGATCTGCTTCCGGATGTCCCGGGGTGACGCTTCCCCACTGACGGAAGTTCTTGATGTCTTCCAGTGAATAGTGACCTGTCATAGTCAGGACAGCGTAAAGCATAGGTGACATGTGACCGGGATCAAGGAAAAAACGATCGCGGTTTATCCATAACGGTTCTGAAGGATCAAAACTGAGAAACTCAGAGAAAAGGATATGTATAAAGTCGGCACCGCCCATTGCACCTCCGGGGTGCCCTGAGTTTGCCTTTTCAACCATAGACATGGCCAGTATACGCAGGTTGTCGGCTGCAAGCTGATTTACATTTTTGCTCATATTAATAGCATTCTTTTGTGATTCTACGCAAAAGTATAGAAATTATTCAGTAAAACTATTATGCATTATATGTGGTTGATACTGTATCGCCACCTCGCCCGGTCCAGTTTGTGTGGAAGAACTTGCCTTCCGGTTCGTCGATGCGCTCGTAGGTATGAGCACCAAAATAGTCACGCTGTGCCTGAAGCAGGTTAGCAGGAAGCCATTCTGACCTGTAGCTGTCAAACCATGAGAGAGCTGAGCTCATTGCCGGTACAGGTATGCCCTGTGCAACCGCCGCTGCAATGACCCTTCTCCAGCTATCACTGTTCTCTGAGAGAATGGATGAGAAATAATCGTCAATGACAAGGTTTGCCAGGTTGGGGTTCTTCTTATAGGCTTCATATATCTTGTTCAGGAATGCTGAACGGATGATGCAGCCACCTCTCCATATCATGGCTATCTCACCATAATTCAGGTTCCAGCCATATTCAGCGGCGGCTTTCTTAAGGAGGTTAAATCCCTGGGCATAGCTGATTATCTTTGAGGCATACAGTGCCTTGCGGATATCGTCAACAAGAGTTTTTCTGTCAATGTTAACATTGCCGGCAGAAGGACCCCTGAAGCGTTTTGAAGCCTCAACCCTCTCTGACTTCATGGAAGAGATTGTCCTGGCAAATACTGATTCGGCGATAAGACTCAATGGAACACCAAGATCGAGAGCTCCTATAACGGTCCATTTGCCGGTGCCTTTCTGGCCTGCCTTGTCAAGTATCTTGGATACAATGGCCGATCCGTCATCATCCTTGAATTTTAATATCTCAGAAGTGATCTCGATAAGGTATGAGTCGAGCTCGCTGTTGTTCCACTCTGTGAATATATCTGCCATCTCGTCATGGTCAAATCCACCGACCTCTCTCAGCAGATGGTATGCTTCGCAGATAAGCTGCATGTCTCCGTACTCAATGCCATTATGAGACATTTTTACAAAGTGTCCGGCACCATTATCACCTATCCAGGTGCAGCATGATGCTCCGTCAGATGCTTTTGCGGAGATAGCATGGAAGATGTCCTTTACATGAGGCCATGCTTCTTTTGATCCGCCAGGCATCAGTGAAGGACCGAGAAGGGCACCTTCCTCACCACCTGAGACACCAGTACCAATATAGAGCAGACCCTTACTTTCAACATATTTGGTTCTGCGTATTGTATCGGGGAAATGCGAGTTGCCACCTTCGATGATGATATCTCCTGGCTCAAGCAGAGGAATGATCATCTCAAGGTTGTCATCAACAGGCTGACCTGCCTTCACCATCAACATCACCTTACGGGGTCTCTTAAGGTTTGAAATAAGTTCCTGGATACTGTATGAAGGAATTATCTTCTTTCCTTTTCCGCGTCCTTCGGCAAATTTTGTGACTTTATCAGTTGAACGGTTGAAAACAGCAACGGTAAAGCCTTTGCTCTCCATGTTTAATACAAGATTCTCGCCCATTACTGCGAGACCAATAAGTCCAATGTCAGCTTTCATTTAATATACTTTTTATTATTTCACATTAAATCCTAATCGGGTAACTATTGCGCTACACTCTTTGTTATCCGTAATTACCGTGTAAGAGCTGAATTCTCTTCTCTTACGGTAATTATCGCGCAGCGACTCAAATTTCTCAGGGTTGTCTTTAAATATGTTGTTGTCCTGTAATATCGGATAGGTCGCCATAACTGCTTTTCCTGCAAGCTCCAGTGCAGAGCACGATTGAGCTGCTCCGGTGAGATCTATCTCAGGGTTTTCAGGCAGAGGCAGGGACGAAGGTTCCCAGTCCAGCAGCGGTAACCCGAGAACGGAGGAAACCTCATGAACTGCCTTAATGGTGCCGTTTGCCTTGCCATCGACCGAATAACCTGCTATATGAGGAGTTGAGATGTCGGCACGGGCAATGAGTCTTCTGTCAGCATCCGGTTCTCCTTCCCAGACATCGAGCACGGTACCTGCAACCTGTCCGTTTTCAAGAGCCTCGAGCAGTGCTTTGTTGTCCACAACTTCCCCTCTGGAGGAGTTGAACAGATAGCATCCCTGCTTCAGGTTACAGAGATTGCCACTGTTGATCAGATGATGAGTCCTGTCAATACCTTCCTTTGTATAGGGAACATGTATTGTTATAATGTCTGATTCAGCAAATATCTTTTCAAGTGATACAAAACCTGCCGGCCCTTCTTTTCTGCTTCTTGGCGGGTCGTTTTGTAATACATTCATACCAATTGCTTTTGCCGAAGCAACAACTTTTGATCCTACATTTCCCACGCCAATAACACCCAGTGTCAATGACCTGAGATCGAGCGAATGTTTTGCAGCAAGGTAAAACAGCGATGCGGTAATGTATTGCTTAACCGAACCTGAGTTGCAGCCGGGAGCATTTGTCCATTTTATGCCGGCACTTTCACACCATGCTGTGTCAATATGATCGAACCCAATAGTGGCCGATGCTACTATCTTAACACTGCTGCCTTCAAGAAGTGACTTATTGCATTTGGTACGTGTACGCACAATGAGAGCATCGGCATCGGCAACCAGCTCTTTATTTATGCTGCTTCCTTTGCAGTAGATGACCTCAGCGTATGGCTCAAATACGTCGTGTATGAATGGAATTTTATCGTCAATAACAATTTTCATCTTCTAACAACCGTGAAGGTTTACGTAGAGACGCAATGCATTGCGTCTCTACAGTAATGCTTATTTTGCTTTCCAGAGTCCTGTTGCAGGGTTGGAGATATAAAAGATCTCCTCACCGTCAGGCATCTTGTTAAATCCATTCTTCAGCACAGAAGGATCATATTTCTTTATCAGTTCTTCAATTTTGCCAAAGCTGTATCCTACCGACTCCACCTCTTCTTTTGAAAGATGACCCGTGGCATAAACCACCCTGAACCTGTTTTCAGGAGAGCCGTGAATGAGGTGAGCAGCAGCACTGAGATTACCTCTCAGGTCTTCGTTCTCATCTACAAACCTGAGTATTTCACCGGAGGTCCTGTAACCATACTTTCTGATGAGCCTGTCAATCTGAGGATCCTCTCCAAAGGTTTTTACTCCGGGGGCAAGAACGATGAGTTCGCCTTTGTCGGCAATGGCCATACGTGTGCGGTAAATGCTCTTGTTGCCAAGCCATGTGCTTTTGAACTCTTCAGGATCGAGATAGACAACCACCTTCTTAAGGCGTTCGTCGAGAGTTACAAAATTGACTTCTCGTGCCAGTGCGGCAGCCTTGTTGAAGCACTCTATATCGTCGCCGATAAACAGACCTTTCATCTTAAGTGCGCCTGTCTTATCCGGGCCAATAACTGTAAGGACGTAAACAATTGGCAAAATACCCGATACCAGGTCGGATGCTTTGTTAAGTACTTTTCTTACAGGGTTTTCAGTTGTCCCGAGTATTTTCTCAATACCGTGAACTGCTCCTATAAAATGGCTCTTGTTTATTGCTTCACTGCCACCGCAGCCGACAAATATGTTCTTGTTATAATTGGCCATTCCTGTAACTTCGTGAGGGACAACCTGTCCAACAGAGAAGATCAGGTCGTGTCCCCCTGATGCCAGGAGTTTGTTAACCTGTACAGGGTAATCAAAACTGAGTCTGCCACCAGTAACCTCACTGACAAATTCTCCGGGAATTCTTCCCATTTCGGTTACATCTGTTCTCCAGTTATGTTCGCGGAAGAGTGAGTGCGGAACTTTTCCATACATCTTTGAGATCTCATCCTGTTCCATTGGCACATGTGTGCCCAGCGCCGGCATAATATCTTTTATCTTTTCACCAAACAGTTGCCATAGCTGTTCGGTTATCATTCCTGCACGGGAGTGAGCGCGGGTAATATCCGGAGGGAGGATGAGAATCTTATTCCTGTTACTGAATGTTTCAGCTACTGCCCTGAGCGCCTCTTTTACCTGTTCATCTGTAATTATCTCTTCAGGGCTTCCTTTTGAATAATAGAGCATCTTTTGTCTTTTTAAATCCACGATGGTTTTTCAGGAAGCGACTTATCAAATTCCCTGAGAAGTTTTTCCTGATATTCACCTTCATACTTTTCATTTATAAACATATCCAGAGCCTCGTCGAAGAAGAGCTTCCAGGATTTGTTTTCCATCCCCGGTATGACAGGGAAGAAGAGTGCGCCATTTTCATGGGCTGCTTTAAAGTCGCCGGGTGCATCACCAATCATAAGTATATGGTTACTGCTGTATTTCCCTTTGGCCGCCATGGCGATGTGTTCTGTTTTTGTCCCCAGTTCCTGGCCAGCAATAGCTCTGACATATCTGTCAATCTTATGCTCTTCCCATTCACGGGTGAGGGCCTCGAGAGGTGTCTGTGACACCACAATGGCATCGGCAACACCATGCAGTTTTTCAATGGATTTGCCTGCATAGTGAAAAGGAGGAACATTTCGAAGCCATTTGGCTATATCCATATTTATAGCCTCGGTCCATTTAAGGATAGGCTCAAGGGAAGGATGGGGATTAGTCCTGCAGTATTCCTTAAACACCGGATTGCCAAGCTTTGTCTCTTTCTTTATCCACTCTTTCAGTGGCTCCATATCGGGTAGCGGGAAGTTCATTTCTATTATCTCAGGCCGTTGCGAGAGGAGATCCATTGCCCTGACAAGTGCAGGGAAACGGTTTATCCCACGGGTTTTTGAATAGAGATTGACAAAATCCCATGTCTCGCGGACATATTTTGAGATCGCATACAATTCAAAAGCTTTGACTGTATTCGGAACAAAAAACTCTTTGTGCTTTACCTCCATCGTGTCAAAGACACAGCCGTCGGAATCGATCCCAATAAAAAAGTCTTTCTGCGGTTTAAGCCCCTCAAGTATATTCATTTCAATTAACAATTAACAATTAACAATTAACAATTAACAATTAACAATAGGTCGAGGTAATGAGCATTAACAATTAACAATTAGCAATAAGTTGAGGTAATTAGCAATAACAATGTCTTATTGTTCAT
>Ga0209099_1002612_pt1 | contig 15589 bp, 10 predicted proteins | sample AD_JPNHW2_MetaG_FD_184430 | JGI IMG/M metagenome (GOLD analysis project Ga0209099, IMG submission 184430) | Active sludge microbial communities of municipal wastewater-treating anaerobic digesters from Japan - AD_JPNHW2_MetaG (SPAdes) (version 2) | ecosystem: Engineered > Bioreactor > Anaerobic... | reverse complement strand
CACCTATCATTTTATCGAGATCATGACCTGCCCCGGCGGCTGTATCGGGGGGGGAGGCCAACCTCGTTACACCGACGATTCTGTCCGTATGGCTCGCATCAATGCGATCTACAAAGAAGATGCTGGAAAAAAGATGCGCAAGTCTCATAATAATCCGCAGATCAAGGCGCTTTACGATGAATATCTGAAAAAGCCTCTCGGCGAAAAGTCTCACCACCTTCTTCATACAAAATACAAAGAGCGCTCCAAGGTTTAGGCTGGTTTTTTTTTGTATTTTTTTTTGTTGCCAAGATATTCTTCCAATGATATTATCTCAATCGTTCTAAATTTCACGAATCATTTATGAAAAAAATCCCCCGGAAGACCATCACAAGGGTCCTGCTTTATATACGAACCCTCGAAGGATTGCTCAAGGAGAAGCGTTATCTGGTCTCTTCGAAGCAGCTTTCGGAGATGACGGGACTTTCGGACGTAAAGATCCGGAAAGATATTTCGAATTTCAAGAGTGTCGGGAAACCGAGGATCGGTTACCGGACCTTGGAGCTTAAGAAGACGCTTCAGGATTTTTTGCTCCAGAGCAATACGGTGCATCTGGTCCTTTTTGGGGCCGGGAACCTCGGATCAGCGATCCTGAAGTATCCGGGTTTTCAGCAGGGCAAGATCAGGGTCGTCGCCGCTTTTGATGTTTCGCGCGGAAAAATCGGGAGAAAGATCAACGGGGTCCGGGTGTATCCGGTGGAGCGGGCGCCGGAGATTATCAAACGGTCCCATGCGGACATCGGGATCATCGCGGTCCCGAAAGAACATAGTCAGGAAGTTGCGGACTATATGGTATTATCAGGCTTGCATCGGATCGTTAATTTCGCTCCTTGCTCGATCAGTGTTCCCGCGAAGGTGCAGGTCCGCAACATGGATTTTACGATCGAATTTTTGTCGCTGTTTTGTGATTCTCCGAAGTAAACGCCTTAGAAGACCCTGAGGAGGTTGCTATGGAATACGACGCGCAAAAGCTTTTGAAGCAGTTTAATGAGGCGATGGTGGATATTCGCAAAACCATCCCCGCGCAGTACGACGCTTTCGTGAAGGAAAAAGAAGTGATCACAAAGGCGGGCAAGGTCCCGGAGAAGACGAAGTGGCTTTTGCTTTTGGTCGCGAGCGTGACCCAGAAATGTCCGGTATGTATCCCGCGCGCGGTCCAGCATTGTGTGGACGCAGGCTGGAGCAAAGAGGAAATGCTCGAGGCCTGTATGGTGGCGGTGTTGGTGGGCGGGTCGAGCGCCATGACGTACGTGACGCTTGTGGACAAGGCGTTGGAACAATTTAAAAAATAATTGAGAGATGTATTCAAAGGAGTATTTTGAATGAACAGAAAAGATATTGAGCAGGATATCCGGAACATCGCGGAGCCGTGGCGGGATAAAGAGGGGAACCTTATCATGATCCTCCACCAGATCCAGAACCATTACGGGTATGTGCCGCGCGAAGTTTCGTTGGTCCTTTCCGAGGTCCTGGACGTTCCGCTTGCGCGCATTTACGAGGTGATCACGTTTTACCACTTTTTCCGCCTTACCCCTCCCGGCAAACATACGATCTCCGTTTGTATGGGGACGGCCTGTTATCTCAAAGGCGGCGCCGATCTTTTAAGCGAACTCGAACATCTTTTGTGCGTCAAACCGGGCGAGACGACTAAGGACGGCCAGTTCCATCTCGAAATGGTCCGTTGCCTCGGCTGCTGCGGTTTGGCTCCGGTGCTGAAGATCAACGAAAAAGTTTACGGCGGTGTGAAGAAAAAAGACCTTGGCGATATTATCGCCGAATATTCAGAAGAAGCCGAAACGCAAGCGGCGGCTTAGTCGCAGGGAGAAAGCATTTATGAAAAAACTTAGCAAGGAAGATCTTCAGGGGGCTCGGTCCAAGGTCCCCGTGCAGGAAAAAAACTGGATCAAGGTCGGGCTTTCGAGTTGCGGGATCGCTGCCGGAGCGCTGGAAGTTTTTGACACGCTTTGTGAAACCGCCCGTAAGCACAACGCGGATGTGGAGATCAAGCGTTGCGGTTGCGTCGGGATATGTTCGGCGGAACCTCTTGTGGAAGTCCAGGTGAAGAACATGCCGCGTGTTTTCTACGGCAAAGTCGACAAAGACACTGCCATCAAGATCATCGAGAAACACGTGGGCGCGAAGATGCTTTTAAACGATCGTATTTTTGACATGAAAATCAGTGCATAGGCAGGGAGATCATGGGAAAAACAGTATTTATTAAGGATACGGCACTCGGGACGAAGGACAGGACACGCGACATTTACGGGGTTTTTCTTGGGATCCTGCGCGAGAAAGGTCTGGAGAACGAAGTCCAGCTTGTCCGCGTGGTGGATATTGGTATTTACGGCCAGGGCGTGGTGGTCCGGGTATTGCCGGAAAACTTTCTCTACGCTAATGTCGAAGAAGCGGATATTGCGGGGATCGTAGAACAAAGCGTGATCGGGGGTAAACCCTTTCCGGGCAAGCAGATCCCCGGTGATTCCAAACAGATGCGCATCGTGCTTCGTAATTGCGGCGTGATCGATCCCGAAAGCATTGAAGATTATATCGCGCATGACGGTTACCGGGCCCTTGCGAAAGTGTTGACTGACGGGTCGCCGGAAAAAGTGATCCAGGAGATGAAGGCGAGCGGTCTCCGCGGGCGAGGCGGAGCGGGGTTTCCGACCGGACTCAAGTGGGAATTCACCCGGAAAAGTCCCGGGGAGCAGAAATATATTATTTGTAACGGCGATGAAGGCGATCCGGGCGCTTATATGGACCGTAGCGTTCTGGAAGGCGACCCCCACGCCGTGATCGAGGGGATGCTCATTGGCGGTTATGCGATTGGGGCTTCCAAGGGATACTTTTATATCCGCGCTGAATATCCGCTCGCGATCGAGAGGATCGAGAGAGCGATCAAGCAGTGTTATGAAAGCGGGCTCCTTGGGAAGGGGATACTCGGTTCGGCGTTCAATTTTGATCTGGAGATCCGTTTGGGAGCCGGTGCGTTCGTTTGCGGCGAAGAAACGGCATTGATCGCATCGATCGAAGGCAAGCGCGGCTATCCGAGCCCGCGTCCTCCGTTCCCGTCGGTGAAAGGCCTTTGGGGGAAACCCACCTGTATCAACAATGTCGAGACGCTTGCGAATATTCCCGTCATTCTGCTGAAAGGCAGCGCTTGGTTCTCCGGGATCGGGACCGAGACTTCGAAGGGTACCAAGGTCTTCGCGGTCACCGGGAAAGTTAAGAATTCCGGTCTTGTGGAAGTTCCGATGGGCACTGCGATCGAGGACATTGTTTACGGGATTTGCGGCGGCGCGCTGGCCGGAAAGAACGTCAAAGCGATCCAAACCGGGGGACCTTCGGGAGGCGTGATCCCGAAAGAGTTTTTTCAGACCAAGGTCGATTACGAAAGTCTCCAGAAGATGGGCTCTATCATGGGGTCCGGCGGCATGATCGTTATGGATGAGGACGATTGCATGGCGGACATCGCGAAGTTTTACCTCGGGTTCTGCGTTGACGAATCGTGCGGTAAATGCGCGCCGTGCCGTATCGGCGGAACGCAGATGCTCAAGATCCTGACGCGGGTCACGGATGGGGTCGGAACCCAGAAAGACCTCGAACAGCTTGAACAAATCTCTTTTGCTATGCAGAAGGCATCGCTTTGCGGCCTGGGGCAAACGGCGCCGAATCCGGTGCTTTCGACCCTGCGTTTTTACCGCGCCGAATACGATGCGCACGTGAACAAGAAGAAATGCCCGGCTTGCAAGTGTGCGAAGCTCGTCCGGTTTCTGATCATGAGCGAAAAGTGTGTGAAGTGCGGCATGTGCTTCAAGGCTTGTCCGGTCAACGCGATTTCGGGTAACCGCGAGAGCGGTTATCTGATCGACCAGACGAAATGCATCCGTTGCGGGCAGTGTTTCGAAGCTTGTAAGCCGCGCGCGATCAGTCGTAGCTGATATTTCAAAGTTCTTATACGAAAGAGGGAGAAGTCTGACATGGTAAAAGCAGTCATCAACGGTTTGAAAGTGGAAGTTCCCGAAAAAACGACGATCTTGGACGCGGCGAGGAAGGCCCAGATCAAGATCCCGACCCTTTGCAAGCATCCCGATGCGTACCTTCATGCCTCGGCGGCATGTGGCGTCTGTCTTGTCCGGGTCAAGGGCTCCAAGAAAATGCTCCGCGCTTGCTGCACGCCCTTGGAAGAAGGGATGGACATCATCACACATGATCCGGAGATCGTATCGATCCGCCGTACGGTGGTGGAACTCATCCTTTCCAATCATCCGAACGAATGTCTGACCTGCGGCCGGAACAATAACTGCGAATTGCAGTCGCTCGTGGCGGATTTCGGGATCCGCGAGGAATTCTACGAAAAGATCGTGAAAGATATCCCGAAGGACGATTCTACCGGGAACATTGTGCTCGAACCCCGCAAGTGCATCAACTGCGGCCGCTGCGTGGATGTTTGCCAGAATGTTCAGGACGTGTGGGCGCTCACGTTCCTCCACCGCGGGTTCAATACGCGGATGGCTCCCGCCGGGGACATCAATCTTTCGGAATCGCCGTGCGTGCGCTGCGGTCAGTGCGCGGCCCATTGCCCGACCGGGGCGATCTTTGAAAAAGACGATTCTCTTCTTGCCTGGAAAGCCCTTCGCGATCCCGAACAGTATTGCGTGGTTCAGATCGCGCCTGCGGTCCGTGTGGCGCTTGGCGAAGCCTTCGGATTTCCGCTGGGGGCGAACGTGACCAAAAAAATGTACGCGGCGCTCCGCCGGATGGGCTTTAAGGCGATTTTTGATACCAATTTTGCCGCAGACGTGACGATTATGGAAGAGGCCACGGAATTTGTGGAACGATTCGCCCATAAGAAAGGGCCGCTTCCGCTCATCACAACCTGCTGCCCTTCGTGGGTGGATTTTATGGAGAAATTCCACTCGGATATGATCCCGCATTTTTCCTCGGCCAAATCGCCGCATGAAATGATGGGCGCTCTTGTTAAAACCTATTACGCGGAGAAAAACAAGATCGATCCCGCAAAACTCAAGGTCATTTCCGTGATGCCGTGTACGGCGAAGAAATTCGAGATCTCCCGTAGCCATGATATGTCCGCTTCGGGATATCAGGACGTGGATGTGGTGCTTACGACCCGCGAGCTTGCGCGCATGATCAAACAGGCGGGTATCGATTTCGCGAATTTGCCGGATGAAGAATGCGACCATATTCTCGGGGATTACAGCGGCGCCGGGACGATCTTCGGCGCGACGGGTGGCGTGATGGAGGCGGCACTTCGTACGGCTTATTCTTTCGTGACGGGGAAGAGGCTTCCCAAAGTCGAGTTCGAGAACGTTCGCGGGCTGAAGGGTGTCAAAGAAACTTCGATCAAGATCGAAGGTACCGAGGTGAAGATCGCGGTGGCTCACGGTCTTGCGAACGTGGAGTATGTCCTCAGCGAGATTCGGAAAGCGCAGAAAGAGGGGAAGCCGCTCCCGTACCATTTTGTCGAGGTCATGGCGTGCCCGGGCGGTTGCGTCGGCGGCGGTGGCCAGCCCTATGGGGTGACTGACGAACTCCGTATTGCACGCTCGAAAGGTCTTTATTCGGATGATGAGGCGCAAACCGTGCGTTGCTCCCACGAAAATCCGTTCGTGCAGCAGCTTTATAAGGAGTTCCTTGGAAAACCGCTGAGCGAAAAGGCGCACCATCTGCTCCATACGCATTATCAGCCGTTGCCGATCTATCGGCGATAGTTTGAAATTTGAAATCTCGAATTTGAGATTTCTTAAACTCCTGAAGAAAAGGGCGACCCTCATAGGCCGGCCTGAAGCTAAGGGAAGGAAAAATTGCGATCGTTTCCTGTCCCGGCTTCTTTTTAAAGGAGCCGGGATTTTTACTTTCAAGGGGTGTTATGAGCAAAAGACTCGGATTTGTCGGGATCATCGTGGAGAACCGGAAAGAGGCTGCGCACGAGGTTAATGAGCTGCTCTCCGAGCATGGGGACATTATTGTGGCTCGCGTCGGAATGCCCTATAAAGAGCGGCATTGCTGTGTAATCACACTGATCGTGGATGCTACGACCGACGAGCTTGGCGCGCTAACCGGAAGGCTCGGAGCACTCAAGGGTGTTTCCGTGAAATCGGCGCTGACAAAACAATAGCACGACGAATGGTGATGATTTGTTTTAACGCCCTCTGCTAGCCGTGCTACGGTTTTCAAAGGAAAGATAGTTATGGAAAAAACACCGAAAAGCTTAAGACTTCAGATCGGAATCTTTGGCCGGACCAATGTCGGGAAATCCAGCTTTCTTAACATGGTCGTGGGCCAGGACGTGGCTATCACGTCCCCGGTCCCGGGAACGACCACGGACGTTGTCGAGAAAGTGATGGAGCTTTTGCCGGTCGGGCCGGTGGTATTTTTGGATACTGGAGGGCTTGATGACGCTTCGGACCTCGGCGCACGGAGGATCGAACGGACACGCAAAGTCTTTGATCGGGCCGATGTGACGGTCCTGATCCTGGAGGCGGAACAGTGGACGGAGTTTGAGGAGGAAGTGGTCCGTGAAGCGGAACAAAGAAAAAGCCCGCTGATTTTTGCAGTCAATAAAAGCGATCTGCGGCAACCGTCGCAGCGGTTTCTTGAGCAGTTGAAGGCGAGGACAGCGCGCATTCTTGTTTGCGCCAGCACGGACCGGCCGAATCGTGACCGCACCGTGGCGCTTCTTAAACAATATCTTTTGGAGGTCTGTCCCGAGGATTTTCTCACGGCTCCCGCCATGATCGGTGACCTGATCCCTAAAGGCGGTCTTGCGGTTCTAATTATCCCGATCGATTTCGAGGCGCCCAAGGGCCGGATCATTCTGCCGCAGGTTCAGGCGATCCGTGACGCGCTGGACCACGACTCCATGACGTTGGTCGTTAAAGAAAGCGAGTACCGGGAGGCGCTTTCAAAACTCAAGAATCCGCCGGACCTCGTAGTCTGTGATTCGCAGGTGGTCGACCGGATGGTGACCGCAACCCCGAAGGGCGTGAAGTGTACGACCTTTTCCATTCTTCTGTCCCGGATCAAGGGAGATATTGCCGAAATGACCCGCGGCGCTTTTGCGATCGGAAACCTCAAACCCGGGAACAAGGTCTTGATCGCGGAGTCCTGTAGCCATCACGCGATCGAAGGGGACATCGGGCGCGTCAAGATCCCGAAATGGCTTCGGGAGCATCTCGGTCATGAGGTTGAGATCAGGACGGTGGCGGGCCGGGATTTCCCGGACGATGTCGCCGATTACAAACTGATCATCCAATGCGGTTCGTGCATGCTCACGCGCCGCGAAACGCTTACTCGGATCCAGAAGGCCAAGCAGGCGGGCGTACCGATTACGAACTACGGGCTTTGTATTTCCTATCTGCATGGAGTGCTTGGACGGGTTCTCGAGCCATTTCCGGATGCCAGTGAGATCTGCTCACGTACCGTTTCGGAGCCCCGATCTTTGAAGGAGGTGTGTTGATGGGTACGGAAAAGGCGTGGATCGCAGGCAGGATCAAGCAGGACCAGATCGACCGATATCTCGACGCCGGGCGCGATTTTATTGATGATGCCGCGATCTGGCGGGGGATCGAGCAGGCGCCGGAGCCGGACATAGCGCGTGTCCGCGAGATACTCGCCAAGTCCTTGCAGGTTAAAACGCTTTCTCCCGAAGAACTGGCTGAGCTGATCCAGGTGCAAGATCCCGCGGTTCTCCAGGAAATGCAGGAGACTGCTCTTCGGATTAAAAAACAGGTCTATGACAACCGGATCGTGACGTTTGCTCCCCTTTATATGGGGAATTATTGCGTGAATAATTGCACGTATTGCGGGTTCAAGCACGAGAACCTTAATGCGAAGCGCCGCATTCTCAGCATGGAGGAAGTGCGCAAAGAGACGGAATCACTGGCCGGGAAGATCGGCCACAAGCGGATCATTGCGGTCTATGGCGAGCACCCACTGACCGGGATCGATTATATCGTTGAAAGCATGAAGACGATCTACGACGTTAAAGTGTCGACCAAGCACGGTTACGGAAACATTCGGCGCATCAATGTGAACGCCGCCCCGATGTCGATCGAGGAGCTAAAACTTCTTAAAGAGGTTGGCCTCGGAACGTATCAGGTGTTCCAGGAGACTTATCACCACGAAACTTACGCGAAACTTCATCCGAAGGGGACGCTGAAATCCGATTACCGGTGGCGTCTTTACGCAATGCACCGAGCGCTGGAAGCCGAGACCGGGATCGACGACGTTGGGATCGGCGTGCTTTTTGGGCTCTATGACTGGCGTTTTGAGGTGATGGCGTTATTACATCATGCGATCCATCTTGAGGCGAAAATGGGTATCGGCCCGCATACGGTTTCTTTCCCTCGGTTGGAGCCGGCCCTGAATTCGGACTACGCGGCGCATTCGCCGTACCGGGTTTCGGATGAGGATTTCAAAAAGATCATTCTGCTCATTCGGCTCGCAATCCCTTATACCGGGATGATCATTACCGCGCGCGAAACGGCCCAGATGCGACGCGACGCCCTGTCCCTCGGAGTTACTCAGACCGATGCTTCGACGAAGCTCGGGATCGGTAGCTACAGTGAAGAAAAGAACGTTCAGACCCAAGATCGACAACAATTCATATTGGGGGACACGCGAAGCCTGGATGAGCTTGTTCGTGATTTTGCGGAGATGGGTTACATCACATCGTTTTGCACGGCAGGGTACCGCTGCGGCCGGACCGGAAAATGTATTATGGAGCTTCTCCGGAGTGGGAAGGAAGGCAAGTTCTGCAAACTGAATGCCGTGTTAACGTTCCAGGAATGGCTGGATGATTTTGCGACTCCGGAAACCCGTGAGATCGGACTTAAGGTCATGGAGCGTGAGATCGAAGAAATTCGCAAAAACAATCCGCAAGGTTTTCCGGCTTTTTATCAATTTCTCGAGCGCGTCCGGAAGGGTGAGCGGGATCTGTTCCTCTGATTCTCGCTCTGCGGCCACTTTTTAGCGATAGCCTGATCTGTGATGCCGGTCTTTAAGTCTTTTTTCCTGCCTGTATAGCCCCCAGTAAGACCGGGTCTTACTTTCTTGGTAGCCCTTGTTTTATAGCGATTTAAGTGTTTTTATGCTATTTAATGCTATAAATATAGCTATAATTTACTATATCAAGCTACTTTATTTAAAGCTTTTATCAATAGTCTATTGAAGTTACTTTGTATATAGGGTAAGTTTTAGCTTAGAGAGAGATATCAGGTAAGGGAAAGAATTGGAGAGTGTGAGGTCCATGAGTATGGATGAAGGATTCTTACAACCTTGGGAATGTGAAAAAAATGCTGAAGAGGCATTTTTTTCGCACAACGTACTACACCTGCCTGCCGGCAAGGCAGGCAAAACGCGCAACGAATCGGTCCTTTGTTTTGGCGTCGCGCCAAGGGGGAATTATAACCCGGCGGTAAATGTGAGAAAACTGGTCGCGTTGTCTACAGTCATCCTGTTCACTCTTTTCAGCATTCTTCCTCCTCAGGCCTACGCGGAAGTGATCACGCTTGACGGCGGAACGATCGATATCCAGAAGCAGGACAACATCACGAACTGGAACGTGACGGGGAATCCCGTGTGGAACGTTCCTGAGTTCAATGTGACGGAAGGTGCGACGCACAACATCACGGGTCTTAGCGCCGGGGCGAGCCTTGCGGTGCTCGTCAATGGGGGGAACGCCTCGAACATTTTCGGGACGATGAACCTGAGCAATCTTGATTTTATTCTTCAGAATATCGCTGGGATCAATATCGGGTCGTCGGCGAACATCAATCTTAACAATGCGGCGCTTATTGCTTCGACGCTGCCTCTGAATCTGGATGTCACGAACTTCCTGAGCCGGCAGTATGCCTTTGAAGGGCAGGGCGGGTTTTTAAGAAACGACGGGACGATCACGGGCGGGAAGGGGGACGTGGTGGCGCTGGTGGCGAACTCGATCAGGAACACGGGGACGATCGAGGTGCCGATGGGGACCGTGGCGTTGGCGGCGGGAGACGTGGTGACGGTGGGAATCTCTGCGGACGGGATGGTGACGATCGGGGTGGATGAGGCGACGGTGAACGCGCTGGGTCTTGGTGTGACGAAGGACCAGATCAAGAACACGGGGAAGATCCAGGCGAACGGCGGGAGAGTGATCCTGGACGCGAAGGCGATCGACACTCTTTTTGACCGTGCGATCAACATTGACGCTTCGGAGAACGCGACGGCGGCGATCGTGGCGGATGACGGATTGATCGAGTTCATCGCGGAGGGAGATATCAAGAATACGGGAACGCTGCAGGCGAAACGCGGTTCGATCGAGATCGATGCCACAGGGGATGTGGAGAATGAGGGGACTATCGAGACGCTATCTTTGCATGAGCATGGTTATACATTCCGTTCGACGGGAGTTTTAAAGGGCGGGGATGTGTACATGAACAATACGGATGGCGCCGGTTATTTGAGCGGAACGCTCGGGTCGAACGTGACGGACGCCGGTGAGATCATTGTAAACGGGGACATTACGCTTTCCGACAGCATTACGATTACGGCGGGTACCGCGTTCACGATGGGGCAGGGTTATACAATCACGGGCGGTGGGAAGAACCTGACGATAAGTTCCTCGGGTTCCTCGACGATCGGAAAGGTCACAGGCGTTAATGACCTGATCCTGAGCCAGAACGGCTCGGCCGTGACGTATCAAGTGCAGAACGCGGTGACGTTAATCGGCGACTTGACGGTGAACACGGGAGTGACGCTCACGGGCGGACACAGCGTGACCGTCGGAGGCGGAAGCGTCACGGGGGACGGGACGATCAACATGACCGGCGGTACATTTACGGTGCTCGGGCCGGGCGGGGATTCCGCGGGGCAGTTCGGGGGCAATACGCCCTGGACGTTCTGGAATCTCTTTTTCGGGGACGGTACGACGGCGGGCGTTACGCAAAAGGCCGGTCCCAATAAGGTCACGATTTTGACTGAACTCAAGATTTCTTTGGGGCACGAGCTCAAGGCGGGTTCCTCGACCTGGGACCTTTCCTGGGGCGGCGGATATTTTACCGATGCCATTCAAGTAGCGGCGGGTGAAGGATTTACTGTTGCTGTGCGCACGGACGGCACGGTTTGGAGCTGGGGAAATACGCAATATGGCCGTCTTGGGAACGGGGTGAATGCTCCGGGGAGCACCGATCTTCCGGTACAAGTGCTCGGCGTTGACGGGAGCGGGTTCCTGAGCGGGGTTAAAAGCATAGTGGCCGGCTGTGCGCATGTTATCGCGCTTTTGACCAACGGCAATGTTGTGGGATGGGGGCGAAATAATTACGGCCAAGTTGGTGATGGCACGGAAACCGACCGGACATTTCCCGTGACTCTTACGGCGCTTACCGGAAAAAACATTATCAGCATCTCAGTGGGGCCTTCCGAAGCAGGAGGGTCTTCGATTACATCAGGGTTGGGGGGGAATCATTCGCTGGCGCTTTCTGCGGATGGCAAGGTCTACAGCTGGGGAAACAATAGCTACGGGCAATTAGGGCGGAGCGGGAACCGGGATATTCCTACAGCCATATCGGGACTCAGCTCCGTCACGGCCATAGCGGCCGGAAGCTATAATTCCCTGTTTCTTTTGGGGGACGGAACTGTTTATGGGAGTGGATATAACGGATATGCTCAAATGGCCAATTCCACTTATTATTCATGGACCAATCCTTTATTGGTCGTCGGAACTCTCGAGGGCGGCTTGACCGTAACAGGGATCGCGGCGGGCACCTACCATACGCTGTATCTTCTCTCTGACGGAACGGTCGCGGCGATGGGGCGGGATAATCGCGGACAACTTGGAAATGATGCAACTTTGTCCAGCAGCAGTTCGCTCGTGACCGTAGCCGGACTTACAGGTGTCACCAGTATTGCCGCAGGGGGTGCCCACTCTTTAGCTTTACTCACTGACGGGACGGTTTACAGCTGGGGATATAATCCTTACGGACAGTTAGGGAATGGGACCAGAACAGACAGTCCGCTCCCAGTGGCTGTTTCCGGACTTTCCGGTGTCCTACAATTAGCTGCTGGGCAGGGACATTCTACAGCTGTATTGAATGATGGAACTTTAGTGAGCTGGGGAAATATTTTGGGAAATAATTCTGCTTCACGGTCCGTGATACCGGTTCATGCGGTCCTGGACTTTGGCGAGCTGCTGAATTTAACCGATATAGGCCAAATTTCTGCAGGTTACCAGTTTACGTTAGCGCTTAAAAGTGACGGGTCGAAAGTCTATGCGTGGGGAACGAACACTTATGGGCAATTGGGGAACGGGTCGGTTGCTAATTCGAATACGCCCGTTCTCGTTCGAGACTCCGCGGGGGACGGATATCTGACCGGTGTGGCCAGTATTGCGGCAGGGCAATTTTATGCATTGGCTCTCATGAAAGACGGCACGGTGATGTCCTGGGGGCGCAACAACACCGGACAGCTTGGGATCGGTGATAGTTCTATCAGCTCCCGGTTGCTGCCTGGGTTGGTCCCGGGTCTGACGGGAGCCGTTGAAATTTCCGCGGGCGGTTCGCATATTCTTGTCCGGTTGGAGAATGCGCTCGTCGGAGATATCTCGGATGATACGTTGGTGGCGTGGGGCGGCAACACCTACGGACAGTTGGGGTTAGGTCATAATGATGGGCCGCAGTATGCTCCCGTTGCTGTTCCGGGTTTGGTCGGTGTTGCGGAAATTTCCGCTGGATATCAACATTCACTTGCCAGGATGTCGAACGGGACTTCGGCAACTGATGATGACACATTGATGGCTTGGGGATACAACCTTGGCGGTGAATTGGGGGTTGGAGACTATACCAACCGAAATATCCCATCGCAAGTTTGCGGTTTAGGAGGGATTGGTTTTTTGACCGGAGTGCAAGCGATCTCGGCAGGGACGAGCCACTCGCTGGCACTTTTGCCAGGAGGGATCGTGTATGCCTGGGGAAAAAATCAGGGCGGAGAACTTGGGAACGGTGTTTCTTTTGAAACGGCGATTACCGGGGGAGCAAGTAGTCCTATCCCGGTGCTGGTTTCGGGGCTTGAAGGGAGCTTGGTGACGGATATTGCTGCGGGGCAAAGCTTTTCGCTAGCCCTTCTTAGCGACGGGACCCTTAAAGAATGGGGTACGGTCTATACTTCTTCGACCTCTCAGGCCTTTTTGTCAACGGCAGCTGATAAAAGCGGGATCTCAGGGGTGATCCGGATTTCGGGTGTTTGGGGACATAATAGCGCCGTTTTAGCCGACGGAACGGTCATGAGTTGGGGAGCGAACAGCGGAGGATGTTTGGGCGATAATTCCACGAATACTTCAGCCCAACCCGTTTATTCTGTGATACCTGCTTATGCCCCTTTTACGGTGGACGGTACCTTCACTCCTGAAGATTCGACGTTTGAATATAGCGGCGATTATGCTTTTGGAAAAGTTGCCGTAACGCTCGTGACTGATACTCTCTACAATCGGTTGATCGTGCCACAAGACGCCTACAAAAAGATCGATCCCGTTTTGGCGGGAGGCCTGTCGGGGGGGAAGCCTCTGAGGGATGATGACCTGGACCGGATAGCTCCCGGCGGCTGGAAGAGAGAAAAAAGGGGATTATCCAAATTGGATCTTGACGAGGCTAATCGGCAACTTGATGAAAATGTGAAATACGCCGCAAGACACGGAGAAGAGGGTGCGGAAAAGAGCGTGGAGCGTCTTTTACGCGATACGGTCGAATCTTTTTTTGAACCGATGAATATTTTGCGGTTCAAAACCAGTACCAGTGTTTTTGTGAATCAAGGCGCGGTGTTTGTGCTGGATGTCGCGAACGAAGTGAGTTTCTTGGAAGAGGGGAGCGGTTTGAGGGTGGATTTCAAGAGACCCGTGCCGAATCCCGCGGAGGATGAAGGGAAGGCGGGCGAGTTTGTGAAGAAGAATACGGGACTTATGGTGGCAACTCCGGTGTTTCGGCACAACCCGGGAGAGGCTGCGGTGGTGAATCCGCCGTCGCAACCGGGCCGGGTTGGCCCTACGGGGGATAATCCTGCAGAGATCCAGGTTCATCGGGCTGAATTGAAAGATCCTGGACGTGACGTATTCATCAGAAGTCCCGGGGGACAGTGGCAACCGGCGACAACAGGAACGGTTCTTCTCCCGGGGGATGAGGTAAGAACGATCACCGGTTCTTCGGTCAAAATGTTGCTGGAGGGGGGAGCGGTGGGTCAGGTGGAGGTTTCGGAGCGGAGTTTTCTCCGGATCGGTAAAGCGGAAACCAACACCGTGACCGGCGACAAGACAACCCTTCTTGAACTCGCAGTTGGAAAAGTGCTCGTGCACGCGGAGAAGCTGAAAGGAGAATCCTCGTTCGAGGTTCGCACCCCGACGGCGCTGACCGGAGTCCGCGGCACCACATTCACTGTGGAGGTGAAGGAGAAAGAATAAAAAACAGGGGTTCTTATCCCGAAACCCGGTTTAAAAACGGATGGCAGGACTTTGGTCTTGAGTCCCGCCTCGCTTGCTTTTCCCATCGCAGGGCTTCACCCTGAAGCCCGTTGGCTGTTCTGCCGATAAAGGGAGTACACTGGCATTGAAGTTGCGGTGTGCTTTTTAACCCTTTGAGGCCTCCGGTGTAAGCCGGGGTGAAAGCCATGCTGACTTCGCCGTCGATCTTTTCCCGCCGGATTTTTGCGGGGCTGCTTTTGTGCGCGGGATTTATCTTCAGTGGCTGGACGTTTTCTTCGGTGAACTTTGTCCCTCCTATGCCGTCGAAGGCTGAGATTTCCAGCGCCTTGATCCTTCGCGTACCGGGGAGGGTCCCTCGAAATAGAAATGCGGGGATCAGCCGCCTGGAAGAACTGTTGTTGATCCAGCGTGCGGTTTCTAAGTCGGTTTAAGAGTTTCCGTGGCGGATCCGCCGGGATTCTGTGAGCGCTTTGCGAAATTTCAGATTTCAAGTTGAGAGGGGTTGCCTACCCCAATATTGGGATTCCCGTTTTCTTCATGTATAATGTGCCCATGTCATACCGCTATATCTGCAACCACTGCGACAAAAGATTTGAATCCGAAGATCCGGAGCCCAAGGAATGCCCGGCGTGTTTCTGGACCTCGTCCGTGAAACGGGAGGACGAACTTGCCGCTGAGAAAAAACCAGGTCCGACCAGCAACAAAAGAGTTGGGGCCGGCCTTGAACGGTTGGTCAGCGTTCTAAAACTTTTCGCAAAGATCGTTTTAATCTTCGCCCTTCTGGCCGGTGTCGGATTTCTCGGATTGAAAATTTACCGGAGGGTCCGGGCCGCTTCTCCGGGTGGTTCTCAGGCCATTTCAATTAGTTTTTCAAAAGACCCGAAAGCGGCGGCTAAAACGGCAGCCGTTGCGGGCATTGACGCTCTTTCGGCGCAGGAAAAAGAAATCCTCGCCCGGGAGATCCCTGTGACGGCTTCCCGTACTCTGGGTCCGTCAGAGCAGGAGATCCTTCAGAAAACTGTTAAATTGCAGACCGGTTGGGCGGAACATCTGCCCTCGGCTGCTTGGACGCTCGATCAGTAT
>Ga0209099_1002610_pt1 | contig 15599 bp, 8 predicted proteins | sample AD_JPNHW2_MetaG_FD_184430 | JGI IMG/M metagenome (GOLD analysis project Ga0209099, IMG submission 184430) | Active sludge microbial communities of municipal wastewater-treating anaerobic digesters from Japan - AD_JPNHW2_MetaG (SPAdes) (version 2) | ecosystem: Engineered > Bioreactor > Anaerobic >... | reverse complement strand
GGCATAATTGCCGGTATGTATCCAGTCACCAAGAAATATAACCTCAGAAGTCTGGCCTAATTTATATGACATGGCAAGGTGCCTGTGTCCGAAAATGAAATAATCTGTCTTTTGTTTTTCAAGAATGCTTTTTGCATAGCGAATAAGGTCCTCCCTGTCTTCGCCAAGGAACTCCAGGGTAATTCCTTTTCCCAGCCTTGAACTGAGCGACCAGCGATGGCCAAAACCGACTCCAAGGGCCGGATGAAGTGCAGAATACATCTTCTGCAGGGTTCTGTTCCTGAAAGCTGCCAGAAGGATTTTGTAGCCGGTATCCCTTGTTCCTAGGCCTTCACCATGTGCAAGATGAAATACCTTTTCATTGAAGACTTTTGTAACAGGAGCCCTGTGGATTATCATGCCGCATTCATTCTGAAGATAGTCTCCGGCCCACATGTCGTGATTGCCGGTGAAAAAGTGAACAGGTATGCCAGAATCGGTAATAGCTGATATTGTTCCAAGGAATCTTGTAAACCCTTTGGGAACTACAAGATTGTACTCCCACCAGAAATCAAATATATCGCCCAGCAGATAGATTTCAGATGCATCGCCGGCAATACTGTTCAGCCATGAGACAACTTTTTTTTCACGCTGCAGTGGTGGTGTTCCTGCCGGCAGACCAAGATGAAAGTCAGATGCAAAATATATTTTACCCTGTTCCTTCAATGCAGTTGTTCAATTATTAAAGAGCTGGTCAAGTTTCAGTCTAAGTGTTCTTCCGTGAAGATTAGTGGCTTCAAGATCTCCCTGTTTGTTGAACAGGTAGCTTGCAGGCAGTTCCCTGACATTAAAGAGACGCGCATTTACAGGATTTGCAGGATTGTCTTCCCTGACACTTATCCAGGGCAGCTCATCGAACTTAACTGCTGATAACCAGTCATTTTCATTGGCATCAAGATTTATCTGGTAGATCTCAAATCCCTTTTTGCTGTACATTTTATAGAATTCCTTGAGCTGAAGGTTTTCGGCTACACATTCCTTTGACCTGACAGACCAGAATGTAACAAGGACATATTTTCCTCTCAGTGATTCGAGTGAAATTCTTCTGCCTTCAGTATTACGGAGATCAGGATTTAATTTGACAGGTTCAAGATTTTCAGACAGGCTGCCAAGAATTCTTGTATTCATTATCTGCAGTTCTTTCTCAAAATCCCTAGTTAGAGCCTGAACATGTTTTGACTGGGGATAGTATTTATTGAGTGAATCAGATACAATTTTCAGATATTGAAGATCCTTTGGATCATAAAGAACATAAGTGTCTTCATTAATCCTCTGGTATAGAGCTTTTATTGCGGCAAGAGAAGTGATGTTATTAATTATGAACTCAATGTTTTTCTTTCTCTGAGCCTTGATAAGTTCAATGTAGCTGGCATCAAGCCCGGGGCCTTTCTTATCAAAGTCGGGTTCAGTCGCAGCCTTGTTATACAATACAACAAGTGAATCGAGTTTTCTTTTTGTATCAATGAGTGACTGATCAAGCATTTGCAGCTTTTCAGATCCTGCAGATCCGCTCACCTTATAATTGTCATAAAGGCTTTTGCTGTTGAAGTCCAGTCTTATCTTTTCACCGGGTGCGGCAAGAAGAGTTATGAAATTTGAATTTGAAAATGAAACCTGGTAGAAGTCAGTTTCTGAGGTTTTTACATTAAACCTGAAACTTCCGTTGCCTTTTATTTTTGCAGAATCGATAAGCTGCGGAGAGTCAAGTTCAAGGTGGCTTAGGTAGAGATAACCTGACTTTTCACCTTTTACGTTGCCATGTACCATGAATGAGTTTTTCTCCCTGCATCCGCTGTAAATTATTAAAAGCGGTAAAAGAAATAATATTCGTTTCATTCAAAAACCGGATTACTGTGTTTGATTATGTTTTGGATTACTTAAAGATTTCTGCAAGTTTCTTGTCAAGGTTTTCACCCCTGAGGTTTGTTGCTATTATTCTGCCTTCCTTGTCGAGCAGGAAGTTAGCAGGAATTGATTCAATTTTATAAAGCGGCACAACCACTGAATTCCAGTAATTAACATCACTTACATGCACCCATTTGTCAAGCTGATCATCCTTAATGCCCTTTACCCAGGCGTCTTTTGTTTTGTCAAGTGAGACCTGATAGATCTGGAATCCTTTCTTATGATACTTGCTGTAAGCCTGCACCAGATTTGGATTTTCCTTCCTGCATGGGAGACACCATGATGCCCAGAAATCGAGCAGAACATAAGAACCTCTTGTGGAGGAAAGCCGTATTGTATCACCTGCAGGTGAAGGCAGTGAGATTTCAGGGGCTTCAGCACCTTCTCCGGCAGCTTCTGATTCTCCTGCATGACTATTGACGCTTGCAGCCATTTCTGTAATCTGGTCATGAAGTGAGACAACAAGAGCATTTTCAGGATAATTTTTGGCAAGTGATGAGTCAACCTTCATGAAATAATTAATGTCGTGCGAAGGGTTCATAACATATACACTCGGAGCAATCTGCTGATAGAGTGCAACAAGGCTGACCAAAGATGTCAGGTTCTCGTCAATATAGTTTTTTGTATATGTATTTATCTCATTCAGATATGATTGTGCCATGCTGTCGAGACTTTCAACAACCTTTGGAAGATCGGGATTGTTGATGTTCTCCATGTAAATTGAGTTCAGGGAGCTGAACTTTTTAATTGATTTCCTCAGAGTCTGATTATATTCAGCCATCAGTTCGGTTCCTTTGGATCCGGTAAGTGAAGCAGGATAGCTCAGAGAATCAAAGTAACTGTTCATTTTTATCTTCTCGCCTGGTTCCAGAACCATTGTAAGAAAGTTATTGTCATTTACCTTAAGGAGGTAGAAGGATGGCTGGTCAAGTTCAATCTGAATTGAAAACTCACCTTCCGGCGATATTGCAGCAGAATCGATTCTGCTTAAAGCCTCAGGTTGCAATTCTTCAACGTAAATATAACTGCCGGCAACAGGTTTCATAAGAGTACCCTTGATTTCAGCAACATTACTTTTACATCCAGCGAGTGTAATTGCTGCTGCGATAAACAATACAAATTTCCTGACCATCAGTATATTTATTTAAGTAAGTTTCTAAAAAATAATGAAGTGCAAAGTTATTCTTTTTTTTCTCCGGCAGTACTATTATTTAGTATTATTAATTTTCTTTGCACAATGGAGTCATTTTGCCGGGATGAAATAATTTAGTACCTTACCTAACTGTAATTATTAAACAATCTCTATCTGTATGAGTTATATAAAATTTGACAAAAGTCAGGTAGTCAATCTGGAATATTCACTTTCAAGGGAATTGATCCGAAGCAACAGGGCAGGATCATATTCCTCAACGACAATTGTAGGTTGTAATACGAGGAAATACCATGGCATCCTTGTATGTCCTGTTGATGAACTGGGAGGAGACCGGTATGTCCTTCTTTCACAATTGGATCTTACAGTTGTGAATGATGATAAGAGCTTTAATATCGGAATAAGGAAATACAATGGTGATTATTTTAATCCCAAGGGACACAAGTATATAGAAGATTTTGATGCCGATAATATTCCATCAAGGATATTCAGGGTAGGCAATGTTTTGCTGAAACTGGAAAGACTCCTTGTTCATTACGAGGAGCAGTTCATGCAGAGGCTTACAATCCTTGAAGCCCAGGAGCCGATGAAAATACAGATCCGGCCTTTCCTGGCTTTCAGGAATGTTCATGAGCTCACTCATGCCAATATGAATGCCAACACAAAAATTGATTATATCGAAAACGGAATAAGGGCTAAACTTTATGAGGGTTTTCCCTATCTGAATATGCAGTTCTCAACAAAGGTTGACTTTGTGCCTGTTCCCGACTGGTATCTGGGTATAGAATACCCTGAAGAGCAGAAGCGTGGATATGACTTTTCGGAAGATCTTTTCACCCCGGGATTTTTCGAATACGAGGCAAGGGAAGGTGATGTAGTTGTATTCTCAGCAAGCACAAAGGAGGAAAAAACCGGAGGACTGAAGCAGAAATTCACAAAGACAGTATCGGGAAAGATCCCCAGGAACAATTTCTTAAACTGCCTGAAAAATGCTGCACAGCAATTCATTGAGAAAAGAGGCGGAAAAACAGTATTGATAGCGGGTTTTCCATGGTTTGGCGCCTGGGGAAGGGATACTTTCATCTCACTGCCGGGGCTTGCACTGGCCAGGCACAAGCTTGCACTTTACCGGGATGTTATCGATACTCAGGTAAACAGGATGAAGAATGGCTTGTTTCCGAACATGGGAACAGAGAGTAATCCTGCATTTAATTCCGTTGATGCCCCATTATGGTTTTTCTGGTCGCTTCAGCAGCATCTTGAACAAAAGGGATTCGATTGCTGGGAAAGGTATGGGGAGGCAGCAAAAGCGGTTCTTTATGCTTACAGGGATGGCACTACATTCAACATCAGGATGCGTGATAATGGTCTTATTTATGCAAGTGCTCCGGGCAAAGCGCTTACCTGGATGGATGCCGTTGTTTATGGTGAGCCTGTAACACAAAGGGCAGGATATGACGTTGAGATCAACGCTTTATGGTATAATGCTGTTTGTTTTGCTCTTGAAAGGGCAAAAGAAGTAAAAGACAGGAAATTCATATCTGACTTTGAACATCTTCCGGGGCTGATTAAAAATTCCTTCATTGAACTCTTCTGGGATGAAAAACTGGGTTATCTGGCTGATTATGTGAACGATGAAGAGGGAAAGAATACTTTTGTAAGACCGAATATGGTAATTGCAGTATCCCTTCCCAATTCAATGCTTTCTAAAGAACAGATGAAAAATGTTCTTGATATTGCTGATAAAAATCTGGTAACACCAAGGGGCCTCAGAACCCTTTCACCACGGAATAAGTTTTACAAGGGCACTTACCAGGGCAGTCAGGAAGAAAGGGATAATGCCTACCATCAGGGTACTGTATGGCCATGGTTACTGGGTCCATTCTGTGAAGGCTGGCTTAAGGTTTACGGAGCACAGGGCGTTTCAAAGGTCAGGTCGCTTATTTACGGAATGGAAGAGGTTATGAATGAAGCCGGAATAAGCACTATTTCAGAGATTTATGACGGAGACCCACCACATACACCGCAGGGAGCAATATCGCAGGCCTGGAGCGTCGGGGAGGTCCTGAGGATTATTGATTTGCTCGAAACAAAATATTCTAAGAAATAATACAGGTCAGATATGCGTGTTTTAATGTTCGGATGGGAATTTCCGCCGCATATATCGGGCGGTTTGGGTACTGCAAGTTATGGCCTGACAAAGGGAATGGCAACCTTCGGCGATCTGGAGGTTATTTTTGTGGTGCCAAAAGCCTGGGGTGATGAGGATCAGTCTATAGTCAGGCTTATAGGTGCAAATAAAGTCCCTGTTGCCTACAAAAAGGTTCATTACCAGGGCTTTAAGAAGGAAATTGAAAAAATTGAGGTTGAATCGCGGATTGTACCGTATACCGACCCTGATGATTTCTGGAGAATGACGCGGTCTGAAGTCTCAGGCTATAAGCTGATGGTGCATACGAACGACAACGGAACCGTCGACTTTTCAGGGAGGTATGATCAGAATCTCCTTGATGAAATAAACAAATATGCAATAGTGGCATCTGTAATTGCCACAGAAAATGACTTCGACATAATACATGCCCATGACTGGCTTGCCTATCCTGCAGGAATAGCCGCCATGGAGGCCTCCGGGAAACCACTTGTTATCCACGTTCATGCAACCGATTTCGACAGAAGCGGCGGCAATGTGAATCCTGATGTCTATCATATCGAGAAAAAGGGCATGGACGCTGCTTCAAAGATTATCACTGTCAGCAACCTTACCCGTGATATCGTAATTAACAAGTACAACATCAGCCCTGACAAGGTTGAAACAGTATATAATGCAGTTGAACCAGTATCTCTTACCGGTGAAAGTTTTGTGCTGAAAGGCTTTGATGAAAAGGTTGTAACCTTCCTTGGCAGGATTACAATGCAGAAGGGACCGGAATATTTTATTGAAGCAGCTAAAAAGGTGCTTAAGGTCATGGACAATGTTCGTTTTGTTATGGCCGGCTCAGGCGACCTGATGGAAAGGATGATGAGACGGGCAGCAGCACTCAGGATCACCGACAGGTTCCATTTTACAGGCTTTCTAAGGGGTAGGGATGTGTTTACAATGCTTGAGATGAGCGATGTTTACATAATGCCCTCAGTGTCAGAGCCTTTTGGCATTTCTCCTCTTGAGGCAATGCAATCAAATGTACCTGTAATAATAAGCAAACAATCAGGTGTGGCAGAGATTCTCACACATGCCGTGAAAACCGATTTCTGGGATATTGATGCAATGGCGGATGCCATTTACGGCATTCTGAATTATCCCGATCTTGCCAGGATGATCATAAAAAACGGTAAAGAAGAGGTTATAAGACTGAAGTGGGATAACTCTGCAAGGCATGTAAGGGATATATATTACAGGGTGTTGGGAAATAAATAAATCAGGATATGAGTCAGAGCAGTAAAAAGGCAATTTGTTTTTATTTTCAGGTGCATCAGCCTTTCCGCCTGAAAAGATACAGGTTCTTCGACCTGGGGCATGATCATTATTATTATGATGATTATACAAACGAATCGATAATGAGAAAGGTGGCTGACAAATGTTATCTGCCTGCAAACAAAATATTACTTGACCTTATCGAAAAGCATAAGGGAAAATTCAAGGTTACATTCAGTATAACCGGAATTGCAATAAACCAGTTCAGACTTTATGCTCCTGAGGTGCTTGAATCATTTAAGAAACTTGCCGATACAGGAATGGTGGAGTTTCTCGCAGAGACTGATGCACATTCACTTGCCTCACTAAGAAGCAGGGCTGAATTTGAAAACCAGGTGAATGTACATAAAGAAATGATAAAGAAATACCTGGGCTTTGAACCTACTTCATTCCGCAACACCGAGCTTATATATTCCGATGAAATTGGCTCATGGGTTGCAGAAATGGGATACAAGGCAATACTTACTGAAGGTGCAAAACATATTCTGGGCTGGAAAAGTCCTAACTTCCTGTATTGCAACGCTATAAATCCGCGATTGAAAGTGTTGCTCCGCAATTTTGTCCTTAGCGATGATATTGCATTCAGGTTTTCAAACAAGGACTGGATCTCATGGCCCCTGACTGCTGATAAGTATGCAGGATGGATAAACAAACTTGCTCCTTCAAGCGAACTTCTGAATGTTTTCCTTGATTATGAGACCTTCGGGGAACATAACTGGAAAGAATCGGGAATCTTCGAATTCCTTCAGTATATGCCGGGGGCAATTTTAAAGAAAACACCATTCAAGTTCATGACTCCCTCAGAGGTAGCCGATAAACTTCAGCCGGTGTCTGCAATTAATATCCAGAATCCAATTTCATGGGCAGATGAGGAACGTGATATAACAGCATGGCTTGGTAATGAACTGCAGACAGCTGCACTTGACAAACTCTACAGCCTTTCCAGGAAGGTCAGTAAATGCGGTGACCAGCATATTATGAAAGATTGGGATTACCTGCAATCGAGTGACCATTTTTATTATATGGCCACCAAGTTTTTCTCCGACGGGGCAGTTCATGCTTATTTTAATCCCTATGAAAGCCCTTATGATGCTTTTATGAATTACATGAACATCCTGAGTGATTTTGAGATCAGGCTTCGACGCTGCCTGCCTGATACTGCCGAGCAGGATCAGATATACAAGCTTGGTAATCAGGTGATTGAAAAGGACATGCTGCTTGAAAAGCAGTCGGCTGAAATAGAAAAGCTTAAGAAGAAGCTATTGAAACTCAAACCCGAAGAAAAGGAAAAGCCTGCTGCCAGAAAAATATCAAAGCCATCTGAATTTGTACTGGAATGGACAAAGCCAAAAACTACCCCTGCCACAAAGAAAAAGACAGGAAGGCCTTCCAAATCTGAAACAGTGGAAAAAGAATCAACACTTAAGAAAGCTCCTGTTAAGAAGACTACGGTTAAAAAAGCAGCTGTGAAGAAAACAACAACGCTAAAAACAGCCAGGGAGAAGGCTCCGGCGAAAAAAGCAGCAAAGACCTCTACTGCGAGAGGCAGGAAAAAAGCGGAATAGGATATTTTATCAAATAGCGAAAACTAATGAAAGTCGATTTTCTTTTTGAAACCAGCTGGGAAGTTTGCAACAAGGTTGGTGGTATACATACTGTTGTCTCAACAAAAGCTCTCAATATTCTTGATGAGCTGGGTGATAATTTTATTCTTATCGGCCCTGATGTATGGAGGGAAACAGATGCGAACCCTGAATTTATCTCTGATGAAAGCATGTTTGCTGAATGGAAGCTCAAAGCTTCTTCAGATGGATTAAGGGTAAAAACGGGAAGATGGAACATTGCCGGGAAACCCATAGTTATACTTATTGATTTTACTCCTTACTTCGGACAGCAGAATGAGATATTTGCATCATTCTGGGAGACATATAAGCTCGACAGTATTACAGGTCAGTGGGATTATGTTGAACCGGCCCTGTTTGGCTATGCGGCAGGGAAAGTAATTGAGAGCTTCACATCATTTTACCTCGACCAGCATTTAATTGTGGCACAGTTTCACGAATGGATGACCGGCACCGGGGTTCTTTACCTGAAAAAGCATGCTCCGTGGATTGCAACTGCTTTTACAACACATGCAACTGTCCTTGGACGCTGTGTTGCAGGAAACAACAGGCCTCTATACGGCAGGATGAACTCATATAATCCTGTTCAGATTTCAAAGGAATTCAATGTGATTGCCAAACAGTCACTTGAAAAAACTTCAGCTGCAGAGGCTGATGTATTCACGGCCGTCAGTGAGCTTACCGGGAATGAATGTACCCATTTCCTGGGTAAACCGGTTGATGTTGTTACTCCAAATGGCTTTGAGGATTCGTTCGTGCCGGGACCAGATGCTTTTGGTGAAAAGAGGGCAAATGCCAGGCAAAAGCTTATTAAGGTTGCCGAGGCAATACTTGGCTATTCATTATCAGATGATTGTGTACTGATTGCAAACAGCGGCAGGTATGAATTCAGGAACAAGGGTGTCGATATTTTTATTGATGCCCTGGGTGAACTTAAGAAAAAGGACAAACTGCAGAAGGAGTGTGTTGCTTTCCTGCTTATGCCGGCATACCATAAAGGACCAAGGCAGGATATTGTCGATATCCTGTACAATGGCATAAAAGCTACCGGGTGGGATAAGTATCTGAGTCACAGCCTTCACTATCCTTCAAGCGATCCTGTGCTTTCAAGGTTTATCTCAAACGGGCTCGATAATGATGAAAAATCGCAGGTTAAAGTCATTTTCGTTCCTTCTTACCTTAACGGGAACGACGGGATTTTCAATATTCCATATTTCGATCTGTTGATCGGATTCGATCTTTCTGTATTTCCATCATATTATGAGCCATGGGGCTATACTCCCCTCGAAAGCCTAATGTTCTCAATTCCTACTGTAACTACCTCATTGTCAGGTTTCGGGCTGTGGGTTAAGACTTACTTCAAGGATCCGGGTGACGGGATCAGGGTTATTGAGAGGAATGACGATAACGAAAAGGAAGTTGTGCATGAGATCCGGAAATTCATGGATCATTTTTTAAGCCTTACAGCTGAGCAGGTTGACACTGCAAGGAAAAAGGCTCATGAGATTTCAAGGATTGCCATGTGGGACACCCTTGTTGAGCATTACTGGAGTGCTTATGATTTTGCTCTTTCGAAGAGTTCGGAAAGGAGAGGAGGAGAACCACGTGAATTTGCCAGGTTCGTTGAAGCACCGGGACTGGTTGTCAGAAAACCCCACCAGGTGCCGGTATGGAAGGATATATATGTTCAGAGTGAAGTACCGGGGAAACTTGCTTTCCTGAAGATCCTGGCTGATAATATGTGGTGGTCGTGGAACTCTGAAGCTGAAGATCTTCTGAGAAGCCTTGACCCTTCACTGTGGGATGTAGTAGGACATAACCCGAAGCTGCTAATTGAAAAGATAGACTATAAACGCCTGATGGTTCTTGAGGATGATGAAGAATTCATAAGGGAGATGAAAAAAATTGAAGACAAGTTCACAGCCTATATGGAAAGGCCTGTGAATACTGATAATCCTTCAGTTGCTTATTTTTCAATGGAGTTCGGCATTCACCAGTGCCTGAAAATATATTCCGGAGGTCTGGGTATCCTTGCAGGAGACTATCTTAAGGAAGCCAGTGATGTAAACAGGAACATAACAGGTATTGGTCTGCTTTACAGATTTGGTTATTTCAAGCAGAAGATAGGGCCCAAGGGAGAACAGCTGCCCCTGTATGAAGCCGAAGACTTTTCTCGACTGCCCATACGTCCTGTAAAAGCAGCCGATGGAAACCAGCTTACAGTATCTCTTGCATGGCCTGGACGCATGGTGAAAATCCGGGTATGGGAAGCCATGATAGGAAAAGTGAGCCTCCTTCTTCTTGATACCGATTTAGACGAGAATAACAACGAGGATAAATTCGTGACACATCATCTCTATGGCGGCGACAATGAGAACAGGCTTAAACAGGAACTTGTTCTAGGAATAGGTGGCATGAGGGCGCTTGACGCCCTTGGCATTCAAGCCGATATATATCACAGCAACGAAGGACATTCAGCATTCATCAGTCTTGAAAGAATGCGTAAACTTATTGAAGAACAGCATCTTACATTTGGGCAGTCAATTGAGGTTGTAAGGTCTTCAACACTTTTCACAACTCATACACCGGTTCCTGCAGGTCATGATGCATTTGAAGAGGACCTGCTTCGTAAATATATTTCACACTATCACAGCAGGCTTAATATCTCGTGGGCTGAGCTTATGGCTCTCGGACAGTGCGACAGTGACAGTGACAGGAAGTTCAATATGAGCTACCTTGCAACAAGAATGTCACAGGAAGTTAACGGTGTCAGCAAGCTTCATGGAAAAGTAAGCAGGGGGATGTTCAATAAACTCTGGCCGGGCTATCTCAAAGAGGAGATCTTCATCGGGCATGTCACAAACGGAGTGCATCATCCAACATGGACTGCACCGGAATTGAGGGCTGTTTACAGGGAACTTACAGGCTCAGATAATTTTGACCAGTCGAACAGGGACCTTTGGGAGAAACTGTATACAATTGACGATAAGAGGATTTATGACATCAAAAAAGGATTGAAGAAATCACTCTTTGAGCATATCAGAAAAAGACTGCAGTCAGACATGATGGAGAAGCATGTCAGCCCCAGGACGCTTCTTAATATAAGCACTCATCTTGATGAAAAGGCACTTACAATAGGTTTTGCCCGGAGGTTTGCCACATACAAGCGAGCAGCTCTTCTGTTCCGCGATCTGGACAGGCTCGACAGGCTTGTCAACAATCCCGATAAGCCCGTGCAGTTCATTTATGCCGGAAAGGCACATCCGCACGACGGAGGCGGTCAGGACCTTATAAAAAGGATATTTGAAATATCACAGATGCCGCGGTTTGAAGGCAAGGTTATCTTCCTTGAGAACTATGACATTGAGCTTGCAAAATACCTTGTCAGAGGTGTCGATATATGGCTCAATACCCCTACAAGGCCTCTTGAAGCCTCAGGAACAAGTGGGGAGAAAGCCGTAATGAACGGGACAATACATTTCAGTGTTCTCGATGGCTGGTGGGTTGAAGGCTATCATGCATTTGCCGGATGGGCCCTACCTGAAAACCGGACCTATGAAAACCAGGATCTGCAGGATGACGTCGATGCTGAGACTATTTATAACATGCTTGAATATGAGATCATTCCGGCTTATTATTCATTTAATGACCAGGGAGTTCCGTCTGAATGGATTAGCAGGGTCAAGAACACAATGGTAAGAATTGCCCCTGAGTTTACTATGCGCAGGATGATTGACGATTATTACGAGAAGTATTACAATAAGCTTGCAGAAAGACATAAGAAGCTCATACAGAATGAATTTGAGAAGGCCAAGGAAATTGCAGCCTGGAAATCAAGGCTGATTGCAGAATGGGATAATATAGAGGTTATTAATTACAGCTTTGAAAAGACAGATGACAATATTTATAAATCAGGTCATGACTACAAGGCTGAAATAGCTCTTCATGTCAAGAATCTCCCGAGGGAAAATGTAGGGGTGGAATTTATTATCACAAGGCTTGGAAAGAATGGGGAATATAAATATGTCGACAGCAAGGAATTCAAACTTGTAAGCTGCAAGGCAGGGAAATGCCTTTACAGGGCTGTCCTGGTTCCGGAAAGGGCAGGCTCCTTCTATTATGGAATAAGGTTATATCCGAAACATCCCGATCTGCCTCACAGGCAGGATTTCTATCTGCTGAGGTGGATTGACTAGTATCAGATATCGGTGGCTTTTCTTACAGCCAGCCGTTTAAAGACAATGGCTGTACGGGAAGGCAGGTAAAGATAAAGGTAGAGGGGAGCATTGATTATGTTCCTCTCTGCTTTTTTTATGCTCAGGTACACTGTTGACCTGTCTATCCTGTTAAATCCTCCTGTCCCGGCATCATCAGTGTCAAGCATGATTTTGAATTTCCCCTGTACGGGTATCCCGTAATCAGTAAATGAGTTAACCGGATGAAAATTATAGACAAACAGAAAGTCACCCCGCATGTAAGCGATTACCTTGTCATGGTTATTTTCATATATCCTTACAAGGTTGCAGTTGTCAAGCAATCTGTATTCGTTATGCAGGCTTAGCATTTTTTTATCGAACAGGGATAAAAAGTGATACTTAAGGTCCTTGTTTTCCGGAAGACTCCACTGCCTTCTGGCATATTTATAACTCCAGTTATTTCCTTCGCGTGGGAAATCGATCCATTCAGGATGGCCGAATTCATTTCCCATGAAGTTCAGATAGCCTCCTGCTGAGGTGCTGAATGTTATGAGCCTTATCATTTTGTGAAGCGCTATTCCCCTGTCCATCGGGAAGCTGTGATAATCATTATGCATCCCGGTGTACATTTCAGCATCCAGCATCCTGAAAATGAGGGTTTTGTCACCTACAAGAGCCTGGTCATGTGATTCGCAGTAAGATATAATTTTCTCCTCAGGCCTGTGTGTTGTAAGCTCATACATAAGTTTTCCGGTGTCCCAGTATTCATCAGGAGTTTCTTTAACAAGCCTGATCCAGAAGTCAGGCACCCCCATTGACAGCCTGAAGTCAAAACCAAATCCTTTTTTCCCGATTGGCGCGGCCAGTCCTGGCATCCCGCTCATCTCCTCGGCAATTGTAATAGCAGCTGGTTTAATCTCATGAATCAGCTTATTGGCAAGATAAATGTAAGTGAGGGCATCTTCATCCTGGTTACCGTCAAAATACTCGTTGTACGATGTAAAGTTTCTTTCGAGACCGTGATCAAAATAGATCATGCTTGTAATACCGTCAAACCTGAAACCGTCGAACCTGTACTCATCGAGCCAGTAACGGCAGTTTGACAACAGGAAATGCAGCACGTTATCCTTACCATAATTGAAGCAGAGGGAATCCCAGGCGCGGTGCACACGACGGTCATTTGTATGGAAATACTGGCCAGGTGAACCATCAAAAAGAGCCAGACCTTCTGTAACATTGCTTACAGAATGTGAATGAACAAGATCCATAATTATGGCAAGACCGGCTTTATGAGCAGTATCTATCAGATATTTAAGATCTTCAGGAGTGCCGAATCTTGATGAAGCAGCGAAGAAGCTTGAAACGTGGTAACCAAAGGAACCATAGAAAGGATGTTCCTGGATTGCCATGAGTTGTATTGTATTATACCCTGATTCCTTTATTAATGGAACGACATTATCGGCAAATTCCCGGTATGAACCAACTTTTTCATCTTCGGTGGCCATTCCTACATGGGCCTCATATACGATTGGCGCTGTTTTCAGGCCCTGGAAGTTGTCATTTTCCCATTTGTAGCTTTTCCCGGGAGCCCATACCTGAGCGCTGAAGATCTTGGTTATATCATCCTGTACAACCCTGTTTGCATACGACGGGATACGTTCACCGCTTCCGCCCTGCCAGTGCACTGATAGTTTGAAAAGATCCTTGTGATGGAGCGCCTCCTCATTAAGTATTATCTCCCAGTCGCCATGACTGTTTATCCGGTTTAGCTTATATTCAGTTGTCTCATTCCAGTTGTTAAAGCTGCCGGTGAGATACAAAGACTTTGCATTTGGAGCCCATTCCCTGAAGATCCATTTTTCCTTATCATGATGCAGTCCGTAATATAAATGACCAAGTGCAAAATCTGCAAGAGAAGAATTTACAATAAGGCTCTCTTCCCTTGATATACACTTGTTTATCCGGGCATTTATAACACCCGCATAAGGCTTGAGCCAGGGATCGGAATTATAGAAACCTCCGGACTTCATCAGATTTAATGGCTTTATTATCTTCATAAAAATACAAAAACAAACCCATATATTGTTCTGTATTTCTCACCTTTACTATTTTTACATTCCAAACAGAAGCGATGATATTGCACAAGGGTTTTAACGGTCTGAATATTAAATCGCCGGTTGTTACACTGGGAATTTTTGACGGTGTGCATACAGGGCATAAATCCTTGCTTCTTCAGCTTACAAAAAAGGCAAAAGAGATTGATGGTGAGTCGGTTGCTATAATATTTTCACCTCATCCGCGACTTGTGCTTGAAAAGGATCACCTGAACCTGTTTTTCCTGACAACAATGGATGAGAAGATAAAACTCCTTGAAGGCTCAGGTATTGATCATCTTATAGTTATTGATTTTGACAAGGCTTTCAGCAGGATTGAGGCATGTGATTTCATCAGGGATTACCTTGCAGGCAGGCTTCATACACGTCATCTAATTGTGGGTTATGATCATCATTTTGGAAGGAAGGGCAGCGGCGATTTTGAAACAATACAAATGTGTGCTGAAAAACTGGACTTCACAGTTGAAAGAGTAGCCGGATTTGAAACCGGAAAAGGGCCAGTCAGTTCAACCCAGATAAGGGAAGCCCTGCTTTCGGGAAGAATAGAAGAGGCTGGTCAACTTCTGGGGTATGCTTATTCTCTTACAGGTCAGGTGGTTGAAGGGAGAAAGCTGGGAAGATCTATTGGATATCCAACGGCCAATATAAAAACCGATCCGCATAAACTGATTCCTGCAAACGGAGTGTATGCAACTGAAGTCCTGTCGGGCGGCAGGAATTATCCCGGCATGCTGAGCATAGGAACCAACCCGACAGTAAACAGCGCTGCAGATATGAGGAGTATAGAAGTTAACATACTCGATTTTGAGGGAGACATCTATGGAGAAACAATAACTGTCTCATTCATTAAGAGGCTCAGGGATGAAAGGAAGTTTGAGACAGTTCAGAAACTTGCTGCACAGATGGCAGTTGACAAGGCGGATACACTCAAAATATTCAGAAAATAACATTTATTTTTATTATCTTTGCAGCCTTAAAAAAACAGTAATATGAGCGTAATTGTCGACACTATGCAGTACAAGGTAAAAGATATCACACTTGCTGATTTCGGAAGGAAAGAAATAGAGATAGCTGAAAAGGAAATGCCTGGTCTTCTGTCAA
>Ga0209099_1002607_pt1 | contig 15620 bp, 11 predicted proteins | sample AD_JPNHW2_MetaG_FD_184430 | JGI IMG/M metagenome (GOLD analysis project Ga0209099, IMG submission 184430) | Active sludge microbial communities of municipal wastewater-treating anaerobic digesters from Japan - AD_JPNHW2_MetaG (SPAdes) (version 2) | ecosystem: Engineered > Bioreactor > Anaerobic... | reverse complement strand
AATAACCCGATGTGCCGCATCCCATCAATAGTCGAAGCCACCGGAATCTCAAAAAGAACAGTCGAAAGAATTATCAAAGAATTGAAAGAACAGAATAAAATTGAATTCACAGGCGCCCCCAAAAACGGCGGATATAGGGTGAAAGAATAAAAATAGGAGACAATTATGAATTTTGAAGAATTTAAAAGTAAATTGCAGGAAGCAACTACTGAAGAAGAGGTTAAAGCCACATATGCAAAACACTTTAGAATAAATTATAACACAGCTGACAAACATGATTTATATACAAAAAATGTGCTTTTTGAGTTTAAGAGCGACAAGAACTTTAATAATATTAAGGCTGTATCGGCTGTTATTGCCCAAACTTTATATTACATAAGAAGACTTAAATATAAAGATGTTACTAAAATGATTCCATTGTATATTTGCTTTGCTGACAAAAATGAAGCCGCAATAACGGAAACAATCAAATGGTCAAATTATTATTCAAACGATAATTATGATTGGGAGCGACCCGCAAGCAATCCAGATCCGAAACTGATTGATCATTTAGTAAAAGAGCCAGAAACGAACAAAACTCATGTATATAAAATTCTTCAAAAAGGAGACTATTCTGCATTTAAGGATATTCTTGAAATGGCATTAAATGGACAGTCGGGTTTGGATTTCGGAGATAAAAAAGTAATTAACGAAGATAATTTTGAAGCTGTTTTTAATCATTGGAAAAGTATCATCGGACAATATATTGTAAATGGTTACAAAGATTCATTCTATTTTCTTTCTAATATTCAAAAAGAAAGAGTAATTGTAGATAAAGAAAGCAGTCGAGTTGTGTTCACCTTTGAAGATAAAAATTCAAAAACTCAAAAAGTTTTAATGAAAGATTACGATTTTTTCTGGAGCATATACGATTATGTTTCCAATCCTGAAACAATTAATGGTATTCATTCAAAACTTGACAGGTTAACTGATGAATCTCAGAGAAGATTTGAGGGAGAGTTCTACACGCCATTAATTTTCGCAAAGAAAGCAATTCAATACTTAAACGATGTTATTGGTAAAAATTGGTATAAATCGGGCAAGTATAGAATATGGGATATGGCTGCTGGAACTGGAAATCTTGAATACCATCTACCTGCTGAATCTTATAAGAATATTTACATGTCTACACTCCATGCAAGCGAAGCTGATCATCTGAAAAAAGTTTTTCCGAATGCTACTTGTTTTCAATATGACTATTTAAATGATGATGTGGAATATCTTTTTAATAAAGAAGGGTTACCTTTCGAACCCAATTGGAAATTACCAAAAAAATTAAGAGATGAATTAGCAGATCCTTCAATCACTTGGATAGTTTACATCAATCCGCCATTTGCGACAGCTCAAGTCGGCGGGGCGAAAGGAGACTCTAAAAAAGGTGTGAGTAAAACAAAAGTAGAGACAGTCATGGATCAGGAAGATGCTGGACATGTAAAAAGAGAATTGTTTGCTCAATTTATTTTTCGTATAGTACACGAACTTCCAAAGAATACATACTTGGGAATGTTTTCAAAGTTGAAGTATCTCAATGCGCCAGACAGTATTGAATACAGAGATATGTGTTTTAATTATAAATACGAAAAGGGATTTCTTTTTAAGTCAACCAACTTTAGCGGAGTAACGGGGAAATATCCGATTGGATTTTTAATTTGGAATTTATCAAAGTCTTCCGAAGCTAAAACTGTGAAAATAAATATTGCAAATGATCAGGCAGATACAATTGGAGTAAAGCATTTAAGGTTAATTGAAAAAGAAGAAGTTCTTAATAAATGGTTTCCTAGACTGCAAAACACAAAAGATTATATTTTGCCACCACTAAGCAACGGGATAACGGTTAAAAATGACAACACAGATAAGAGACACAGGGCAAGACCTGATTTCCTGGCATCTATTTGCAGTAATGGCAATGACTTGCAACACGCCAAGTATGTAGTTATTCTCTCATCACCAAATGCTAGTGCCGGAGCTTTTACCGTGGTTGAAGAAAATTTTGAAAAGGCGTTGACACTTCATGCCGTTAAAAAAATTCCGAGACAAACTTGGCTCAATGACAGAAACCAATTTTTGATTCCGCATACCGAGCCAACAAAAGAGTTTTTGAACGATTGTGTTGTTTGGAGCTTATTCGCCTCATCAAACGAAACAACTGCATTGAAAGATGTTATCTATTTAGAAAATACCTATCAAATAAAAAACAATTTCTTTCCTTTTAAAATTGAAGAAATGAAAAAATGGGAAATAAAAGATCCGGACTTCAAACAGCAAATGGTTACGGACGAAAACAGATTTGTTGCAAACTGGATTTCAAAAAATGAGTTGTCAGAAGAAGCAAAGCTGGTTCTGGAGAAAGGGAAAGATGTTTATAAAATTTTCTTTTCAAATCTGAATCAAATGGCAACAAATAAATGGAAAATAGAAACTTGGGATGTTGGCTGGTATCAGATAAGAAGATGCTTAACAGAGCACCATTTTGGCACAGATGAATTGAAGGAATTGAGCAAGGCAAATGAAAAACTGGCGAATAAAATTTTACCGAAAATAGAAGAATACGGTTTTTTGGACAAAGATGAAGTTTATGAAGAAGTATAGCATCAAATCAATTATTGGTTTTGAAATAATGATATGATTTAAAAAAAAGTTCAATGCAAATGCTTTCTTAAATAATGTAAAATGATTACTGAAAAGAAAAATCAACACTACATACCCAAGTTTTATCTTAGGAATTTCTCATATAATGGAAATAAAAAACAGATAGGCATTTTCAATACCAATAATGGTTTCTACTTTGATCGAGCCACTCTAAAAGATCAAGCTTCAAAGGATTTCTTTTACGGATATGATGGTAAAATAGAAGGAGATTTATCTAAAATTGAGCATTATGTTTCTAGTGCAATTAGAGAGGTTGTGGAAAATAGAGTGCTTCCTCGAAAAGGATCGGAAGAACATTTGAAATTACTGATGTTTATGGCTCTTAATGATACGAGAAATCCCGTGAGAATTGAAGGTATGAAAAATATGTTTTTAGAAATGGGAAAGAAATTGTTAGAGATCGATCCAAACACAGATATTAGCAAACTTGTTCCATCGCCGTCTCACCAAGATACAATAAAGAATTCACTGTCAAACATTAAAGTTGTTTTAGATTATACAAAAGATTTGGATTTTAAGCTATTGATAAATAGAACAGATCGACCATTTATTAGTTCAGATTGTCCTAATGTGAGATACAATCAATTCTTGGAGTTGAAAAAATGGGGGCATTCTAAAACAGGTTATGGAACAACAGGACTACAAATATTTATACCTCTTAGTTCGGAAGTAACAATAATCTTTTTTGATTCAGGTATTTATAAGGTCGGAGATAAAAAGAAACATTTATATTGTATAAATAAGCAGCAAGATGTTGATAGTATTAATGTTCTCCAGTTTGTTAATTGCATTGAATCCATATACTTTGATGAAAAAGCATCCGAGAAATATATTAAATACCTTTATAATTTGTCTTTAAAATACAAAAAAGCAAATATCGCAAGATCTGATTTGAATTATATTGTAAAAGAGGGGGAAAATGTGGATTTAGTACTCAATTCGGGTCAAAAAAATCTAATTATTTTAGGATCATCCGATTGTGAGACAAAATTGCAGATTGACGGCTTGAAAATTCATAAAAAAGGCAAAGCTCATGTTCTGAATCCTACAATGGCTCAATTAAGACCGCACCCTTTAAAATTGAAGATTTTAGAAAGTCGTCAAAATTCTATTTAGAAACTTTGATTCCGTTATCATTTATAATTATGCCAGTTAACAAATCGTTTCCGGTTTCAAGGTTTCCAACTCACCCTGAATCCCTCTCCTCAAGGCGAGGGACTTGAATTGCCCCGTTCCTTCAGGAAAGGGGTCGGGGAAAGGTCAATGAAATGACAAGTTCAACTTTTAATTGAAAAACCGGCATATAGAAAGTATATTTTATCAATAAATGAGGGAGTTTAGAAAGCGATGTTGCCTGCTTTAATTATGGCTGGAGTGATTCTGCTTATAATCGGTTTTATGATATGGATCGTTAACAAGGCATTCAATTTTACTCCGAAAAACATTTTTGAAGCGGTTAGGCATTTTAAATATGATTTCATTAATGATTACATTGAAAAAGGCGGGGATCTGAATGTAAAGAACATTGCTGGAATGACCCCGCTGATGATTCTTTGTGATAAAGGAATTAAGGCTAAAAAAGGTCCACATTCCAGTAAATTTGCACTTGATATAAAAAATATAGGACCTCTGTTTGAAACCATTAGATTGATGGAATATCTGATAGAAAAAGGGGCGAAGGTCAATCAGAGGGATAATAATGGCAACTCTGAACTTTTCTATGCTGCAACCAGCCCTGAGAAAATTGAAGTTCTGTTAAAAGCGGGTACAGATATTAACTCAATTAACAATGCTGGAGAAACAATACTGATTGTTGCGGTGAGATCAGGTTTGTATGAAGTAGTAAAAACATTTTTAAAATTTAATGCCGACATAGACATCAAAGATAATCTTGGAAAGACAGCGATCGAGTATGCATATGAAAACAATTTTGAAGCCACCAAAGAATTATTCATTAAAAAGATGGGTGCTTACCAAGATCAGCAATAAGACGACATAGGTTCCAACTCACCCCGACCTTCGATGAACTCGGGTAGTATATTTCCCCTTTTTTCATTAGAGAGACTGGAGAAGGAATAAAAAAGCTGCTTATTGCAGGTTTTTCATTCGGAAGCCTGAAGTGCAGTGTCACGAAGATCAGGGCAGGGGATGAGTTTTATCTTATCAATTTGGATTTTTTAATCTGTTTGTGTAATATTGAGCGTTGTTTTTAGTTATTTAACTTTTTCCGGAGAATGAGATGGAAAACAAAAGGGCTGTTGCAATCTTGTGTTCGGGCGGTCCGGCCCCCGGTATCAACACTGTTGTCTGTTCAATTGCAAAGGTTTTTCTGAAAGACGGTTTCAGGGTTATTGGTATCAATCATGGTACAAAAACCCTGTTTACTGACAATGTTGATACGATTGACATTGATTTTGAACTTGCGGACCAGTATTTCAACCGTGGAGGTTCAATTTTGAAAATGAGCCGTTACAAACCGAAAGATTCTGAGTTCAACTCTAATTTTTTTACGAAAAACAATGTTGAACTGCTTGTTACAATCGGTGGTGACGATACTGCATCAACTGCAAACAGGATCACAAAATATCTTAATAAAAATGATCTGCCTGTAAGAAATATACATGTTCCGAAAACAATAGACAACGATCTTCCACTTCCTGACAGACTTCCGACTTTCGGATATAATTCAGCAAAAAGCGAAGGCGTGAGAATTGCGACAACTGTTTATGAAGATGCCCGTACAAGCGGTAACTGGTTTGTTGTTTCGTCAATGGGAAGAGAGGCAGGGCATCTTGCTTTCGGTATCGGCTCGTCATGCCACTATCCAATGATAATAATTCCAGAAATGTTCAAGAAAGTCGAAATCACTTTTGACAGAATGATAAAGATGATGATTTCTTCAATTGTAAAAAGGAAAATTTACGGAATGGATTACGGCGCTATCATCGTGAGCGAAGGTGTTTTTCACTTCATGTCTGATACTGAAATTATAAATTCAGGGATAAAATTCTCATTTGATGATCACGGACATCCTGAACTCGGCAATGTTTCAAAAGCTCATATATTCAACCTTCTTTTAAGTGAAAGACTTAAAGAGCTTGGTTTGAAAATAAAGTGCAGACCGGTAGAGATCGGTTATGAAGTCAGATGCTGTCCACCTGTTGCGTTTGATCTGAAATACTGCACACTTCTTGGTTTCGGAGTAAAAAAACTGTTTGATGAAGGAAAATCAGGCTGTATAGTCGTCTGCCACAATGACGGTCGTGTTCTTCCTCTTTATCTGGAAGATGTCGAAGATCCTAAAACCGGAAAGATAAAGCCGAGACTGGTCGATGTCGATTCTCAGGATTATCTGATGCTTGTTGAGAATTTTCATTCGATTGATGAGCATGATTATGAAAAAGCCCGTAAATATTTGAAAGATCCTGAAAATTACGATCTGAAAAATATTCTCAACCCCTAGTTTTCATTTTATCCATTACAAGCGAAATTATATAGACAGCTCCGGAAACAATTGTGATTGATGCTCCGGTCGGGAGATCGTATTTGTATGAAACTGCAAGTCCGGTCATGCTGAAAATAAAGCTCAGCAGAATGGAAAATGCAATAATGGAAGATATCTTTTTGAAAAATATCGCTGAAGTTGCCGATGGAAGACTCAGAAATGCTATTACAAGAATAAGTCCGACAACTTTCATAAGCACAACAACAGTAAGTGCGATCATTGCGAGAAGCAGAATATAGATAAGGTGACTTTTAATGCCTCTTAATGATGCAAATTCATCATCAAAACTTACTGCACAGAACTGGCGGAATAAAACAGTCGAAATAAGAAAGACTGTAAGTGCCAGAATTGAAAGATAAACCAGATCCTGTTTTGATACTAGAAGAATGTTGCCGAAAAGATAACTGTTCAGATTTACTGCATATCCCGGAGTAAGGTAAATAAAAATTATTCCAGCGGACATTCCGCATGCCCATAATGCACCTATCACGGTGTCTTCATGAGCGGAAGCCTTGAATTTTATTATGCCGAGAATTAATGCAAAAAGGAGAGCGGCTGTTACGGCTCCGGCAAAAGGATTGAATCCGAAATAGACTGCCGCACCGACTCCGCCAAGAACTGCATGAGCAATTCCTCCGGCAATGAATGTTATCCTGTTTATATAAACAAAAGTTCCTGAAATTCCGCATGAAAGAGCAGAAAGAAGTGAAGCCGCAACAGCGTACTGCAGGAATGAATATGAAAGAAGTGCATTAAAAAAATCCATTTAAATACCGCACTTGTGGTTGATAATGACTCCCTTGCTGTGATAAAGCGAATCAATATCGTGATGTGAAATGTCATGGGCATGATGAGATACAAAAGTTCTGTTCACACACCCGACCCGGTTCACATAATCTGAAACAAAGCCCAGATCGTGTGAAACCATCACAATGGTCATAGTTTTATTGAGTTCGACAAGCATTTCGTAAATATCCTTTTCAACTGAGCTGTCAACGCTTGCAACAGGTTCATCAAGCAGTAGAAGTTCCGGTTCGCTGACAATTGCTCTGGCAATGAGAGTTCTCTGTTTCAATCCTCCGGAAAGTTCTCCGAAACGGTCGAGTGCCCTTTTTTCAATTCCAAGTTTTTTCATAATGGAATGAACTTTTTCAAGCTGTTCATTTTTATAGAACGGGAAAAATGACAGCGGATCCATCAATCCCTGCAAAACCACATCTTTTACTGAAAGGGGAAACTGCCTGTCATGATTTGAGAATTGAGGCACATATCCTGTTTTTAAAGCGGTTTTTGAAGGAGCAGTTCCTCCGACAGAAATACTTCCGGTCGTCGGGTTTTCAAGGCCCAGTATAAGCCGGAGAATTGTTGTCTTCCCTCCGCCGTTTGGTCCGATGATCGCAAAAAAATCGCCTTTTTCAACAGTAAAATCAACTGCTTCTAATACTTCATTCCTGCCGTATGAAAACCCGACTTTGTTAAAATTAACTATTTCTTTTTGCATAGACCAAACCTTTTTTTATCATCAGAGCTGAATCTCTGATATTTTCAATTACATTTTCTTTCAGAGGATCCAGAGTCTCAATTTCAGCACCGGTTTCGGCAGATATGGATTTCAGTACAGTTTCAGGAGTCTGTGCCTGCATGAAAATGTATTTTATGTGGTATTTTTTAATTATATCGGTAAGTTGCGCCATCTCAGATGCGGAAGGTTCCTTCCCTTCGATCTCGACAGGGATCTGTCTTAATCTGTAGCGGTTTGCAAAATATCCCCATGCCGGGTGATAGATTATAAAAGCTTTTTTACCTGAGTCTTTGAACAGATCGACCATTTCATCATTGAGAAGCTGAAGCTGTTTTGTCAGTTTAAGGTGATTTTCGATATATTCATCTCTGTTGGAAGGATCGAGTCTGATAAATTCATTCACAGTGTTCTGGGACATTTGAATAAGCGCAACAGGATCAAGCCAGATATGAGGATCTTTAATTTCACCGGCAAGTTCATTCTCGACAACGGAATTATGTCCGTGATGGCTTTCCATATCTCTCAGCTCGATGCCTGCCTGCATATCAACAAACTTCACATTTGTGTAATCATTTTTTATTTTATCAATTGAAGTCATTTCAAACGGCACTCCGATAGAAAAATAAATATCGGAATCTCTCAATTCAGCCATTCTTTTAGGTCCGGGTTCATAAGTTTCAGGGCTTGATGCCGGAGGTACCATAACATTCACCGAAACATGCTCTCCGCCGATGCTTTTGACAATAAAAGCCTGTGGAAGAATGCTCACAGTGACTTTGATGATTCCGTTCTTCTTAGTTTCTAAATTGCTGTTGCCGGTACAACTATTCAGAAAAACTGATAAAATCAATAATGCGGTTAAGATTCTCAACATTTTTCACTCCTTAAATAACGACATACATTATAACCACACAGATCGGGAGTCAATAAGATTTCTTCAGTAAATAATTGTATCTGTTACTCATTCTTTTCGAACTGGTAAAATTGTGAGGATTGAACCGTACCGGAGAAGGGATGATAGTTATGAGTGATGCCATTTCCTCTTTTGTCAGAGAAGCGGGAGCTTTTTTAAAATAAACTTTTGAAGCGGTCTCAATTCCAAAAATTCCTTTTCCGAACTCGATGTAGTTCAAATAAAGCTCCAATATTCTTTTTTTGCTCAGTATCATTTCCATTTCAAATGTCAGTATCGCTTCAAAATATTTTCTGGTAAATGACCTGCCGGGGAAAAGAAGCATGGTTTTGACCAGCTGCTGGCTGATAGTGCTGCCGCCGACTCGCACTTTGCCTGATTTCAGATTTTTTTCCATAGCCTCGGAAATTGCATTAAAGTCAAATCCCCAATGATCCCAGAAAGTTCCATCTTCTGACAGTACAACCATTTTCTTCAGATCTTCCGGTATCTTATCAAATTCGATAAAGTGCTTTTCCAGAATCTTGTGACCGGAAATATATTTTCTCTGCAATTCAATTGACGAAGCAGGCGGGTTGAAAAAAATACATGCCGCAAAAAACAGAAATCCCGCACCGATCACAAACAGATGAATCCCGATCAGAATGTATAAAAGCTTTTTTGCAATGGATCTGAATCTATTTTTATAAGTTCTTTCAGACATTTACATTCTTTAAAAAAGACTCTATCCCGTAAAAAGGTATTGTCTGGACTGAATCATAAAAAGAAAAAGGGTAAGGAGATATTTTTACGCCGTAATTACAATTTTTAAGATCCATAAACGACCTGAGGCTTTTCATCGAGCCGCTAATTCCGCTTTTTACTTCAATCGGCACAACTTTATTATTGTGCTCAATCAGATAATCCACTTCTGCATTACTCGATTTTGCTTCTCTATGCCAGTAAAAAAGTTTCGCTTCTTTTCTCGGATTCGAATAAGCCGTCAGTTCAGCAGCGACAAACTGCTCTGCAATTGCTCCGTTATTAACAAATGAAATGTCGGGATTTAAAAGAAGCGGTTTAAAATCGAAGTTGAGAAGACTTAACGCAAGTCCAGTGTCAAAAAAGAAAGTTTTAAACTTTTTCAAGTCAATTTCAGCATTTATCGGAATTCCATTTGCGCTGGTGTGAAAAATTTTATTTGCAACACCTGCAAAGCAGAGCAGATCAAGAGCTTCAGAAAGTACGGTGCTTTTTACAGATGGATCGATCTCTGAATATTTAAATTTGCGTCCTGTCTGATTAGGAAGTGCCGTAAAAATTTTTTCAAGGTATTTGACCTGATGTTTTTTTGCATATTTATTAAAGTCTTTTCTGTATGTCAGAAGTATATCGCTGTGAATATTCTGACATTCTCTGAAATCTTTTGTTTCAATATAAGTTTTGACAGCTTCCGGCATTCCTCCGATAATCGTATGCGTTCTTACAAATTCATTTAAAAGGGAATCGATAGGTTTTGAAAGTGGTTCGAGCTTGTTTCCAATAAGCATTTCCCTAAGATCTTCTCTTTTGCTGGCGACAAGAAACTCTCCAAAAGAAAACGGGTAGACATGAAGAAACTGAACTCTACCGACAGGGATTGATATTTTCTGCAATTCAAATTCTAACAGTGATCCAGCGGCAAGAACATGAAGTTTAGGCATATCTTCAAAAAAATAGCGTAAAGAAGAAATCGCTTCGGGGCAATTCTGAATTTCATCAATAAATAAAAGGGTTTTTCCGGCTATAATGCTTTTCCCTGAATAGTTTGAAATCAGCACAATGAGCTTTTCAGGATCTTTTGTCGTTCTAAAAAATTCACCGTACTCTGGATTTTTGTCCAGATTGATCTCAATAAAAGTTTCAAAGTCCTTTCCGATCTCTTTTGCAAGCCATGATTTTCCAACCTGTCTGGCACCTCGGAGAATGAGCGGTTTTCTTGAGTCTGAATTAGCCCATGATTTCAAGTCATTAAGCAAATCTCTTTTCATCTTTTTCCATCTCCACGGACATTTTACAAGGATGATTATACACTTCCACGGACAAAATACAAGGATGAATTTGCCATTCCACGGGCATTTTACAAGGATAGTCGTCAAAAATGTTCAGTTTTGGGGTTGTATTGCTTCGTGGAGTTCGTGGATGAAATACCACTGGTCAGGGTGTGCTGAGATTCTTTTGCCGAGTGAATTATAGAAACTCTGGATGATATTTCCTTTTGAAAGGTAATGTCTGTCGAGTTCGAAGTGATATGTGTCTTCGCCAGTTCTCACGAGGAAGGGTGTGACGACGATAATTTTGTCATCGGTGTATTTTTTGAGGAATATATCCATTCCAGATCCGCCCATGATTTTTCTGTCTAAGAGGTTCATTTCATTGCAGAACTGGTTGTTTTCGTCAAAGACATTGGAAAGTATTCCGCCTCTCATGAGTGTGTTGAGCATTTCATAAGGAACATCGGTTTCGGGGTTCGCCACATTTATCAGTTTTGTTTTTCCGGTTTTGTATTTTTCGGAAATGAGGTTCGCACCGTTGACGATCATTGATCCGACAGGTTCGGGAAATTTGCCGACAGATGCTATATTAAGACCGTTGACCATGAATGTTATTCCCATGAAATAGGATGCCCCGAAATGGGATTGTGCAACAAAAACGGGTAGTTTTGACTTTACGGCATCAAAAATGATCTGGAAATTCTCATCAATGGTAATTCTGTTTTTCGCTATCCAGTACATCTCAAAACTTTTTGTCAGAACGAACAGTTTTTCAAAATAATGGACTGAAATACCAGTAAGAACAGCATCAAGGGCTGTTCCGGTGGAACCCATTCCCATATATTCAAGATTACTGATAATTTGGGCAACTTCTTCTTTGCTTTTCTCAAAATATCTCAGACCCTGATCAACAATATGCGTTTTTCCGAATTTGAACGAATTCTTACCGACGAACTGGATGTTTTCTTTTGTTAAGAGAAATTTTCCGATGCTCAACTTACTTCCCCTTCAAAAAAGCCTTTATTTCTTCAGGAATCGGTATTTTTGTGTTGTTTTTATCTCTCAATTCAAGTTCAAAACAGATCTGAACTCCGATCTTTTCATGACCTTCGATGCTCATGGTCTCAAAAAATATAAGTCTTCCGTCACTTGTAATATCGGCAGTCAGATTAATGTCAAGAATGTTGCCTACTCTGACCGAGTTGAAAAATCTGATGTTGAATTCAGGAAAAACCCAGTGAGTCCAGCTTCTTTGAGGAACGCATACCTTATCGAGAAATTCATAAAGCGTCTCTTCACAGAATCTTAGATATGAAGCGTGAAAAGCAACTCCCTGAAGATCGGTATCTTCGGTATAGACCCTGATCTTGTTGAAGAAATGAACTTTCTCCTTATGTTTTAAAATGACAGCATATTTTGCAATATCACTAATAACGGGAGGCGGAGTCATATCAACAACTTCTGTAGGAATATCAATGAGTTTGCCGTTATCATCAAGCTGTACAAGTTCGACAATGCCATCAAGGGTCACTTCCTGAGTCTGTTTGTTTTTTATCTGCTGGTGGCACACCATCCTGATCGATGTTTTTCTAAAATATTTTGACATGACATCAAGGTTTTCACCTGAAAAATGATCACCCCGTTTTTTTATCGTGATCGAATAGACCTGAATGTTGTAGCGGGTAAAAAGAGATTCAGTCTCGCTTATATTGAAAAGCTCCTCACCGCTGTCGACACGACCTCTATCCATAAGCCGCAGAAAGCAGTTCATATCGGCAATTCCGCCAGCACTGACATCTTTGTTGTAAATGCGAACATATTTGCTGTAAGACTTATTGAATCCGCTTCCGATATCCATTTTTACTCTGATAGGTTCGGCATTGTTCTTTGATCCGAATTTTTTCTTTATTGACGCAGATGTCTGAATTCCCGACATTATTGCACCTTCATATCCGCCGCCTGACCATGTCCATGCTCCGGTCAGAAAAAGATTTTCAACAGGTGTAATATTCCTCAGCCTTTTGCTGGCTGACTGATCGACGGTTTGAGCAAGACCGTAAACACTGCCGCCGCAATTGAAACTGTATCTGTTCATCGTTCTGGGAGTTGCAAATTCCAGTACTTTTATATGATCTTTAAGCCCCGGAAATCTTTCATTATATTTTTCAAGCAGTTTTCTTTGAATTTCAGCTTTTTTGGTTTTATAGGCATCTTTATCAAGTTCCAGCCAGTCCGATGTGACTGTCGGTTCAACAATTGTGATAGTGTAACAACCGGCAGGGGCTTTGTTTATGGATGAACTTTCATAACTTGTGCAGCACCAGTCGGTGTGCTCCACATTTCCTTTTATAATATTCGAATAAGCTTTGAGAGGTTCAAAAGAATGGTTGTAAAAGTAGGTTGTGTCAGGAATTCCCAGCTGTGACGGCTTGCAGTTAAGTCCGATATACATGCTGTAAAGAGAGATGGATCTTTCCATCTTTTCAAGGCGGAATCTGAATAGATCGCTGGTGTATTCTTTTCCGACAAGTTTAGTGAAAGTCTGATAAGGATCGGCATTTGAAATAACAATATCGGATCTGATAACAGTTCCGTTCTTTAAAACGACACCGCATGCAACTCCGTTTTCAATGATAATATTTTCCACTTCAGTGTTGCATAGAACTTCTGAGCCTGATTCTTCGAGACATTTAACGAAAGCTCGACTTAAAGCGGCACCTCCGCCTTCAACATCATAAGTTTCTTCAAGAAAATGGCTGTTGAAAACACAAGTTGAAAAGATTGCATTCACAAGTTTGGGAGGAAGCCCTATCAGCATCCAGAACTGGCTCAGATATCCTGTCAGCTTTTCATCACTTATAAATTTTGCAACAAGTTCATAAAATGTTTTATCCAGATAATCTTTTGTAAGCAGTTTGTCCATCGGCACATTGAAGTCAGGATCTATCCAGCCGCCGATAATATGCCACCGCAGATCTTTCAAATGACTTAAAAGAGAAGTGATCCCTTCTTTTTCATGTGGAAATTCTGAAATCAGAAATTTCTCGAAAGCGCCGTAATTGTTGGATATTGTGCTTTCTCCATCAGGAAAACGGACACACATGATGCTCTTTTTAGGAGAATATTTGAGTTTGGCAAGTACTCCGAGAGTTTTTAAAACTCCGTGGATTGATTTTCCTTTTGACAACCCGCCGATATGGTGCAGAGAAACATCGAATTCAAAGTCGTTTCTCTTAAAGCTGTGGGCATAACCGCCCGGAACACTGTGTTTTTCCAGCACACAGACCTTGTAGCCGTTCCTTGCAAGCTCCATAGCGCAAGTCAGCCCTCCGAGTCCGGAGCCGACAACTGTTACATCATATTTTTTCAATTTGATAACCCTGCAATTGTTTTAAGAAGTAATTTATCCATTGTAAATATCAATCTGCCGTCCTTTTCATACACAGCGACATCAAATGTCGATTGAGACGGAGTTATTTCGACAGCTCGGCATATAACGACAGAATCGGTGGATGATGATCTGGCAAAGATATTGAACGATTCGATTTCGGCGGGAATTGCCATTACGGCCAGTTTTTTCATGTTCCACGCACTGGCAACCTGAACCGCCATGTCGGCAAGAACAGGATTGAACTTGAACTCGCCGGGAAGTTCGAATGATGTTACCGCATCTTTAGTAAGTGACACAAGACTGTAGTATATCCCGTCCTCTTCAACTGTTGAAACTATTCCTCTGAAAATAGGACCTGTTTTAAGAGCGTGTGAAAACTTTTCATCAAGATATCTGTAAAAATCACTTTTTTCACTTTTTCCGGCAAATTTCTTTTCTATTTCAGTATTGTCAAATTTGATCCAGTCAGGAGATTTCGGTTTCGAACCTGTTTTTACACTGCATGATGAATAACTCAGGTTTTCAAGACCTTTTCCTTCAAGCGCCGGTCTGTCTGAAGGGACGATATACACCCTTTCACCGCTTTGTACAAGCTCTATATTGAAATGATCGCTCGTTACAGCAAGTGGTCTTCTGAACTTCAGTCTATTAATAGTTGATCCTTTATGAAGCAGGTTTTCAGCAAATATTTCAGAAACAAAAGTTCCGGGAACTACAGGAGAACCGTTAACGACATGCTGATGAAGATAAAGGTCCCTTTTTAAGGAAAAGTTCACTTTCATCGGCTCATCATGAGTTCCGGAAAGGGTTTTAAATGAAGTGGATGCAATACTGTGACTGGTCACGGTGTTTTTTGCAAACGATGCATCTCCGTTGAAAACTGCAAATCTTGTATGAGTAAAATCACCTGCGGCTTTCAGAAACATTCTGACACCATTCGGTATGTCGATCGGGATAAGTCCGGCTTCAGCAAATCTTTTTGCTTCTTCTTTTGACACCATTCCTGTTCCGCTCCATGCAGTCCAGTCAACTGTTGAAACCTGAATATGCGGATAGAGCGCTTTGATCTCAATTGCAATTTCAGCAAGCATATCATTCGCAAAAGCATAATCTGTCTGTCCGGCATTTCCGAACAATCCCGCTATCGAAGTAAATGAATTGAAAAATCTTATCTTTTTCCAGTCAAGAACCTCAAGCATTGCAAAAACAGGATTCATTTTCGTTTCTATGGTTTTTTCAACATCTTTCATATCAAGCTCAGGGAGCATTTTGGATTTCTGGACTCCTGCGCCGTGAACTACAGCAGTAATGATTTCACCTTCTTTTTCAAGTTTTGAAACCAGAGATTTCAGCGCTTTCTGATCCGAAACATCACATTTTTCATATCTTGCGATTATGCCGTTATCTTTGAGTCTATGTAGATTATCATTGACCTCCCATGCGCTTTTCAACGATGCGGCTTCTTTTTTTGCATCTTTCAGTGAGAGTTTCCTTTCTTTGACAAGTTTCATTTCGAGATCTCTGATTGAAGCTGTCATTTCGTTTCTGTTAAATGAAATCCCTTCAATTTCTGAACCTGGAAGAGGTGT
>Ga0209099_1002606_pt1 | contig 15629 bp, 10 predicted proteins | sample AD_JPNHW2_MetaG_FD_184430 | JGI IMG/M metagenome (GOLD analysis project Ga0209099, IMG submission 184430) | Active sludge microbial communities of municipal wastewater-treating anaerobic digesters from Japan - AD_JPNHW2_MetaG (SPAdes) (version 2) | ecosystem: Engineered > Bioreactor > Anaerobic... | reverse complement strand
GCCGGCATCAAAACCGATGCGCTGGTAGCTGAATACACCGAAGATGTCAGACAAAACGAGCCGGGGCCCGAAAAACTTTTGGAAGCCCGAAAACTCTTTCAGCACGACCTGATCATTGAACTTTTCGATTTTAACCTGCTTAAGTACCGCTTTGACGAACTGTTGAAACTTACCCGCGAACATGCCAGTGTGCTTGAAGCTTCCAAAGTAATTGAACTGGAAGAAAAAAGAAGACTCTTTGACGCCGAAATGTTGCAGGTAGCTGAAAAATTTAAACAGCAACTGCGTCATATCATGCAACAGGACATACTGCCGCAGGAAAACACCATCTTACAGGAGCGCATCAGGAAAGCTTCGCAGTATTTTTCTGATAATATAAAAACAAAACTCTCTGATTATCTCGACACCACCTTTTTCGACACTGATAACAAAGCCATCAAAAAAGACCTGGCTGAATCATTGGAAAAACTGCAGAAAGAGGTTTTCATCAAATATTACTGTATCAAAAATGCCCTTGATGGCTTTGATACCATTTCGTATTTACGCCAAAGAAGCGATGCGGAAATAGATTTCAGGCCGCCAAAACACCATGCAGTTGCAAAAACAGCCACTAGCACCGCTGTTAAACATGGTATGCTGTATCAAATCATAAAACAATGGCGTAATAATCTTGCCGAAGAAAATAACCTGCCGGTATATCAGATATTGCCTCAAAAAACGATCACCGAACTGGTCAATAAACTCCCCACCACCATGCAAGCGCTGAAAACCATAAAAGGTATCGGTAAGGTCAAATCAGAAACTTATGGCCCCGAAATTATTTCTATGATACTGGATTATTGCCGCGACAATGATATTGTTCCGGAACAGATTGAAATACCCGTCAAGATAAAAAAAGAAAAAATTGACTCAAAAAATGTCAGTCTCGACCTTTACAAAGAGGGAAAAAGCATTGTTGAAATAGCTAAGGAACGAGGATTGTCAACCCAAACCATTGAAGGCCACCTTGCGCATTTTGTTGGCCGCGGCATTTTGGACGTTACCGCCTTTGTGGCCGAAGAAAAAGTCAACAAAGTTTTGGCATTGTTAAGTGCCAATAATCATAAATCGCTGAAAGAAATCAAAGAAAAATTGGGCGATGAAATATCATACAACGAACTGAATTTTGTGGTGCAGCATTATAGGCGGATGCAGGAAGAATAATCCACCATTTCTGTCGTTTTTACATCAGAGCTTTTTTTGTTAAAAATCAGGCCTTTTTACTTCAAAGTTATTAAACTATTGATGTTAATAATTAAGGCTTACAGCAGGTTTGCCACGAGGCAAATAATAATAATTTCGCAGTACAAAGGATAATAGTATATAAATGTTTTATTATCAACAGGATACAAATTAAAAAGTATGTTGTTATGCTGAAAAAAATCTTTCTTACCATAGGCTGTGTGAGTTTACTCACAGGTGCACACATGGTGTATGCCCAAAAGACTACCAACTACCGGGCTCCAATAGTCCAGTACCGTGATGCTGTAGAACTATTCAACAAAGAAAAATACGGTGCAGCCCAGGAAAATTTTAAATTGCTGGTTGATGCCCGTGGTTATCCGGTGGAGATGCGCGCTAACGCACTGTTTTATGAGGCGCTGTGTGCCTTAAGGCTGCATAATGCTGATGCCGAAAACCTGATGATGGCTTTCATCAAAGACTATCCTGAAAACCCAAAAGTAAACCGCGGCTACTATGAGCTGGCAGGATATTATTTTACTAATAAAAAATACGGCAGCGCCCTGCAGGCTTACGAAAAGACAGATATTCTCCAGTTGAACGAAGAGGAAACTGCCGACTATCACTTCAAAACCGGCTACAGTTATTTCATGCAGCAGGATTACGACAATGCAAAAAAATCATTTTTTGAAATCATCGACAAAGAATCCAAATATAAGGCACCGGCCAACTACTATTACGCACATATTGCCTACACCGAAAAGAATTACGAAAGCGCACTCAAGGCTTTCAACAAGCTGCTAAACGATGAAAACTACAGCAAGATAGCGCCTTATTATATGATTCAAATTTATTATTATCAGCAAAAATTCGACGAAATCATCGTCCTGGCTCCAGCCTTGCTTGATTCTACAAGCAACAGCAAAAGAACACCCGAGATAGCGCGCATCACTGCCGAGGCCTATTATCATACCGAGCGCTATCAGGAAGCCCTGCCCTACCTCGAACTGTACCTGCAGAAAAACACAGCACCGCTGTTGCGTAAGGACCACTATATGATTGCTTACACCTATTATAAGGCCAACGAGTATACCAAAGCCATAGAAAATTTCAAAAAAATCAGCACAGCCGAAAACGACTCTCTTTCGCAACTGGCTTATTATCACCAGGCTCAATGCTACCTCGCCACTGGCCAAAAACAGTTTGCCATGAACATGTTTGCTTCGGCTTATAAAATGGATGTAGACAAACAAATACAGGAGAATGCCATGTTCACTTATGCCAAACTGGCCTACGAAACAGCCTTCAACCCTTACAACGAGGCCGTCAATGTGTTAACGAATACATTGAAAAATATCCCGGATCGGAAAAACTCGATGAAGCTTACGAATACCTATCAAACATATACCTTACCACCAAAAACTACAAAGATGCTCTTTTGTCGTTGGATAAAATCAAAAAACGTGATAACAAACTCAACAAAGCCTACCAGAAAATTGCCTATCTGCGGGGTATCGAGCTATTCAATAACGGCGAACACGACGAAGCCATTGCTATGTTAGCCAAATCAAATAAATACCCCATAGTCACCGAATACGAGATACTATCCTATTACTGGACAGCAGAAGCCTACTACCGGCAGCAAGAATTTGATTCGGCCATTTACAATTATCAGCTATTACAGTCAACCACCGGTGCTTTCGGCAGCGATTCTTACCAAAACTCCTATTACGGCCTTGGTTATTCTTATTTCAAAAAAGCCAACTACTCTTCTGCCCTGTCGAATTTCAAAAAATTTACCGATGAAGCCAAAAATGCAGCCCCCAGAATCATCAATGATGCTTACAACCGCACCGGCGACTGCTATTTCATGAACAAAGATTTCGCCAATGCGATTGAAAATTACGATAAAAGTTTGCAGATGAACCTGATTGATGCCGACTATGTCCTTTATCAGAAAGCTCTGGCACAGGGAGCTTCGGCCAAACTCGAAACCAAAGCTTCATCCATGATGGCACTCATCGAAAAATATCCAAAATCAAACTACCGGGTTTCCGCTATCTATGAATTGGCCAATACCTATCAAAACCTTAATATCAACAACAAAGCTATTGACTATTATGATATGCTCGCACGTGAATATCCCAATTCGGGCTATGTAAGCCAGGCCCTGCTAAAAAAAGGAATGATTTATTATAATGAACAAAAAGATGAACAGGCCCTGCAGACACTCAAGAAAGTAGTAAGCGATTTTCCGGGGACCCCCGAATCGAAAGAAGCCCTTGTGAGCATACGCAACGTATATGTTGATATGGATCGCGTGGAAGACTTCTTTGTGTATGTTAAAGACCTTCCTTTTGCTGCGGTATCCAACGCCGAACAGGACTCGATTACCTATATAGCTCTTGAAAACCGTTATATGCGTAACGATTGCGAAAATGCCATGACAGGATTTAAAGATTACCTCACCAAATTCCCCAACGGTGCTTACCAAATCGATGCACACTTCTATCTTGCCGAATGCCAGTACCGTGCAAAACAAACCGATGAAGCCCTGCAAAACTATAGCTTTGTTATCGACAAACCCAGAACAAAATTCACTGAAAAGTCGCTGCTGAATGCGGCTGCAATAAACTATGGCAGAAAAAATTACGAGGCTGCCCTGAGCAACTATACCGAACTGGAAAAATATGCAGAATACAAAGAAAATGTCCTGACAGCCCAAACAGGACAGATGAGATGCAATTACCTGCTCAACCTCTATACCACGGCTATCAGCACCTCACAAAAACTTTTGCTTGCCGATAAACTACCCGAAGACCTGATGGTGGAAGCCCATCTGACCATCGCCAAATCATCCCTGGCACTAAAAGACACCACACTGGCACTCACCGAATTTGAAACTGTCACCAAACTGTCGAAAAGCGAATCCTGCGCCGAAGCCAAATACAATATCGCTGAAGTTTATTATCTTCAGAATCTTACCGAAGCATCTGAAAAAGTGGCCTTCGACCTGATAAACCAGGTGCCTTCCTATGATTATTGGGTTGCCAAAGCCTTCATACTGCTTGCCGATAACTACGTAAAAACTGGCAACCGCCACCAGGCAAAGTACACCCTGAAAAGCATCATCGACAATTACGAAGGCGCCGACCTAATAAAGATTGCCGAGGAAAAACTCAACGCCATTCTTGAAGCAGAAAAAATTGAAGAACAAAAGAAAGCGGAAGAGCTGCTGAAAATTCAGAACGAACCGGGTCCCTTATTGAACGAAATAAAATAGAAAATAATTTCATGAAAAAACACCATAATATCAAAAAACACATCATGAAAACACTAAGATATAAATTCGTCATCATCCTGTTTACTGTCGTGTGCAGCGCCCTGCAAGCACAAAAACCTTACGATGAAAAAGTAACGGTGATAGCCCCTTACCAACCCACTATTTCCGATGCCAACAAAATCAATGTACAACCGGTATATACCGACACCGTTTTAGTTACCCCCAGAATGACCTATCAAACGCTTACCCGGAAATACAGCACCACGTATACCGCTGACCCCATTAAACCCGCACGTGTCGGCGATATCAACCTGGCGAAGCTTTATAAGTTTTTGGTAAAGGCAGGCTTCGGAAATTATACCTCGCCCTACGGAGAGTTTTTTGTTAACAACACTTATTCGCGCTCTTACTCTATCGGAGGACACCTGAAACATCATTCGTACCTGGGCAAATTCAAAGACTGGGCTTATCCCGGCAATAGCGAGAACCTCGCCGAGTTCTACGGAAAAAAATTCTTCAAACAGAATGAAATTGGCGGTGGAATTGGCTACAAAAGAAATGTCTATCATTATTATGGTTTTAAACCCGGCGACTACCCCGACATCATTACCGTGTTACCCCTCGAAAGAGATATGTATAAACAACGTTTTAACCTGATAAATGCTAATGTATATTTTAAAAGCATAAACCACCCCGATTCTTTGAAGCTCAACTATGCCGCCGGTTTTAAGTACTATTTTCTGAACGATTATTACAAAACTTCCGAAAATGCCATCGATTTTACTGCCGACATAAACAAAGACCTGCATCTGTTTAAAATTACCAGCTCGCAGTTTGTCGGACTGCAGGCTCAGGTAAAATATTGTTTCGACCAGGATTCCTTAATTGAAAAAAATGCCGGACTCATCTCATTAAAACCATATATAAAAACAACTTTCAAAGGTTTTAATTTCAATCTGGGTGTGGATATTTCGGTGTTGGCAGCCAACAATGCCAAACTATATTTCTACCCTATTGCCGATGTGCAGTTCAATATAGTTAAAAATATCCTGATAGTTTTTGCCGGCATCAAAGGCAACTTACAACAAAACACCTTCTACAGCACCATCAGCGAAAACCCTTATATCAACTCTTACATCCCCATTTCATACACCAGCACCACTTATGATATTTTCGGGGGTATCAAAAGCGATATAAGCAAAACAATGAACTTTTCTGCTGCCGTGTCTTATGCCCGCATCAAAAATATGCCGCTGTATGTTACTGATACCAACCTGGTGTTCCGTAACAAATTCAATGTAATACACGACAGCGCCAGACTATTCAATGTCAGGGGCGAATTTGTTTACCACAAAGACGAAAGATTTAAAGTGCTGGTCGGCGGTAACTTTTATCATTACAAAATGGATAACGAGTTAAAAGCCTGGCACAAGCCCATTTTTGATGCTTATGTAGATTTTTGGTACAACATCCACGACAAGTTCATCATTACCGCCGGTATCACGGGTCGTTCAAACATCTATACTAAAACCTTTAAAAGAACCGATGCAGGTATTGTGGCGGGTAAAAAGATTTTTAAAGGCTATGCCGATGCCAGCCTGGGCTTCGAATACCGTTATTCCAAAATATTATCAGCCTTTATAAACATTAACAACCTGGCCAACATCAAGTATTATACCTGGAACAATTACCGCGCCTATGGATTCAATATGATGGCCGGAGTAACGTACGCTTTTTAAAAGCAAGTTCTTCGTTACGCCAATCGGACAACAGTAAAGACAGAAAATATTTTATCACTGGTCTTTATATTTTGTTCCGAAAAGACTGTGTTATTAAATTATTATGTAAGTTTGCTTACATAATAATACAATGACGATGAAAAGATTTTTCAGTATATTATTTCTTATTCTTTTTGCCGGAAGCGCTAATGCGCAATGGGAATCAGACACCCTTCGCCGGTCTTCTGGTTTTTATCTCTCACCAGCTCTCACCAGTTTGTATTACAAAAATGCCACTATCAAATCACAACCGGCTTTCGGGATGAACTTAGGCTACCGTTATATAAACAAGCTTAACTATGGTTTTTTTCTGGAAGGCGGAGTAGGCATTTCGTGGCTTGGATCCAACTACCCCACACAAGAGATAACCGTGTTTACCATGGGAAGAAACTGGACTTATACCGAGGATTACAGAGCTAACCAGCTCTATATCAGTACTCCTTTTCTGGCCGGCTATAAAACAACCAAAGGCAGGGTTCGCTTTCAGGCCAGTGTGGGAGTTTCTTTTAATATTAAATACAGCGACTTCAGCAAGGTGAGCATTGCCGGCAACTATCCCTTTGGCCTGGCAGGTACCAAAATCTCCGGAGATGAAATATCTTTCGGAACCAGTTTCAGTGGAATTGTCAAGGCCGGGATAAGCGTACCACTCACAAGTCAGATGAGCATTGATCTGTTGCCTGCCCTTCGTTACAACTTTGCATCAACAATGCCTGAGGAACTGGATTTCAGAAAATGCGTTACCACACGCTATCAAAACTGGTCCGCGGGTATTGATATCGGCCTGGTATGGGCTTTGGCCAATAAACCTCCGCAAAAACTGGAAGAACCAGCAAAACAGCCTGAAAAAGAACGGACAGTAGATTATACCTACCAATATAATCCCGAAGAACCTACCAAACCCGCCAAAGAAGAAAAAGTAAAAATTGGCCCTTATAATTTCTTTTATTTTGAGGCTCTGGGTAGTGGACTTACCTATTCATTCAACTACGAACGCACGCTGTTGCGCAAAGACATCTTCAGCCTGCAGGCCCGTGCAGGTTATGGATTTATTGGCGGACTTTACAGCTTCCCCATTGGGTTTAATGTAACCCTGGGACATGCCACACAAAAATTTGAAGGCGGCCTTTATTCTACCTTTGAAAGAGTCCTCATTGAGCAGTTTAATGTTAACATCGTTCCCGAAATTGCCTACCGTTACGAAGGCAGCAACCACCTATTTATCAGGCTGGCGCTAATGTCGCATTACGTTACCAAAACAGGTGATCGGAGTTTCCGTTGGAGGATGCTTTTAGCGGGGAAAAGTTGAAAATGCAAAAAAAAAGTGAAGATAGAATGACAAACCAATAACCTATGTGTCTATAGGTATTTGACGTCCGAAATACTTCACATTTTTATCTGTTGGATTATTTTATCTCTTTCAGTTCCACATCATAGATCAGCGTGGCACGTTTTGGAATTTTATTATCGTCGCCCATAAAACCAAATGCCAGATGCGAGGGAATAATCAGTTTGGCTTTGTCGCCCACGTGCATCAATTTGATACCTTCTTCCAGGCCGCTTTCTACCTGGGCTTTGCCCAGTTCAAACAATTTCAGGCCGTCGTTTTTGGAATTATAACATTCCACACCATTAATCAACGAAACCATGAAGCTGATAACCACTTTGTCCTCATCTTCAGGCTTCGGCCCTGCCCCTTTTTTATATATCTGATACCTCAATCCGGTGCCTGTTTTCTGCATGGTCCATTCGTGCCGCAGGATATAATCTTCTATTTCCCTGTCTTCTTTGGCCGTAAGTTTTTTGTTTACTTTTACCAGACTTGTCTTGATGGTATCATCATTTACCACCACCTTCGGTTGTTCGGTATTACCGCAGGAGAAGCTCATGACTGCTATCCACACCACCACGATAATAACACCAAAATCGTGTCTACCGGCTTGTAAGTTCTTTTTCATACAAAGGCAATAATGAAATAAATTCCTCAACACTCTCTTCCAACGACTTTTTGATGTCGGCTCCGGAGGCTCTCAGGTGCCCTGCACCTGAAAAATGTTTGCGGGCAAATTTATCAACATCCAGCTCCCCTGTGGAACGCAACGACAACTTTACCATACCATTCTTTTCGGTAAACAAGGCGGCCAGCCTGATGTTTTTTATGGTAAGCCCATAATTAACAATGCCTTCGCTATCGCCAATTTTAAAATGAAAACGTTTCATATCATCTTTATTGATGACGATATACGCGGTGGAATATTTCTCAATGATGGTTAGTTTTTCGCTAAGACAGTAACCCAGCAAGCGCACGCGGCTTTCAGAAAAATTACAAAATACCTTATGTTGTATCTCCGCGGGATCTATTCCTATCTCAATCAACTTCGAGGTAATGAGGTAGGTTCCCGGATAACTGCTGCTGTGGCTGAACGAGCCAGTATCGGTGATAATGCCAACATAAACAGCCACGGCAATATCATAATCGATGACTGCCTCATCACCCAGACCTGCAATAACCTCATACACTAACTCAGTGGTCGATGAAGTCTCAGGTCTAGTATACTTGATTTTGAAAAAATCCGAAGGAAATAAATGATGGTCAATGAGAATTTTTTCAGCTTTGGAAATCCTAAGGTCGTGAGCCAATCCACCCACCCGATCAGGAGAATTAAAATCCAGACAAAAAATCAGGTCGGCATTGGCCAGGAGTTCCGCACATTCCTCTTTTGACTTATTACCAATTTTTATGCTCTCAGCTCCCGGCATCCATTTGTAAAAATCAGGGAAGTCGTTGGGAAGTATCGCAATAGCATGGTACTTTTTTTTCAGGTATAGCCACATAGCCAGAACCGAACCCACCGCATCGCCATCCGGATTATTGTGCGAGATTACCACAATGTTTTTTGCGGCATTGAGTTTTTCCTGTACTTCTTTAATAAAGGTAGTTTCCAAAGTTTTTTTTTACAAAATTATTATTTTTTATCGATGGTATGGGGATTTTATTATTTTTACACTAATCAATAATATGAAGTTATGGCAGGTAATATCACGTTGACAATCATCAAACCCATGGCTTTTAGCAACAACAAAGCCATACCTATATTACATCGTATCACTGATGCCGGTTTCCGCATTGTGGCAGCTAAAACTATGCATCTAACCATGGAACAGGCAAAACAATTCTATGTGGTACATAAAGACAGAGATTTTTACCCCGGTCTGGTTGCTTTTATGTCGTCGGGACCGGTAATGGTAGCAATGTTGCAGAAAGACAATGCGGTGGAGGATTTTCGCAAAATTATCGGAAAAACCAATCCTGCTGAAGCTGCCGAAGGCACGATTAGGAAGGATTTTGGTACAAGCCTGCAGGCAAACGCCGTGCACGGCTCAGACTGCGATGAAAACGCACAAAAAGAATGTGATTTCTTTTTCGCACATTGCGATAGATTTTATCAGGAAGGATAATATTCCTTAAACGTTCGGTTTTTATAAAAGATAACGATTTTTTCGATAGCAGGCTCTGCCCCGGGTACGGTTTCGGGTTTTTCTGACTGGTTGGCTTCAGGTTTTTGTTCCACAGACTTTTCTAAAGGTTTTTCATCCTGCTGTTTTGATACCTGCAAAACAGGTTCAACTGGCTTTATATCAAGATGTTCAGTTTCCTTTATCACGGTTTTTAACTGATTTTCCTCCGATTTTTCGACAGGAATTTCCTTTATGATGTCATATACGGGCTCAGAAACGGGTTGATCGTCTTTTGGCTTTACTGAAGCTTCAGGTGTTTTATTTTCTGCTTGCTGTTCAAACAGGTCTATTTGAAAAGTTTTTGTCATCGGACCTTCACCTTTCACTAACCAGTCAGAATTTATATCAGGATATTTTCCCAATATTTTTGTAATTAGATCCAAACTTGGCAAATTTCGCCCCGACATGATATGCGACATGCTTGACCTTTGAATGCCGATCTCATCAGCAAATTTTGAGGGTGTGAGATTTTTTATCTTCAACACCAATAATATTCTATCAACCATATTACAATTATAAATTTTGACGGTACAAAGATAATACATTTGTAATTTACATGCGTAACTTTTTTTAGTTTATTTATGTAAACTCGTTAACCAATAGATTCTATTAAATTTATAATCTAATTAACGAGTTTTATAATGCTTATAAACAATATTTTAAAATTTGCAAATTGTTATATGAAAAACTTGTTATAATAACGAGGTTTAATTCAATATACACTTTAAATAATGTCTTTATAATACTGGTTAATAATTATTAATAGTTGTTTTTGTTGGTTTTTTTTTAATAATTGTACTATTTACAATTATTAATTGCCTGAGTTTATTATTGTATTTTTTTATCAACATGTTATAAATGTAATCTAATTCGTAAATCACTGTTATACAGCCTTGAATTACATTTGTAACTTGCAATATTGTTTACAATTATAAATCAAATTATGTGTTTACATTTGTACATTTTTATAGAGGTTACATTTGTTAACAGGCAAATTTTAATCTGAAATTTAATTTCACAAAATTCTTAATATAGAAATTTCAAAATTTAAAGTATAATATTTGGATTTTTTCATTTTCTCTTCAAGAAATTATTCCATTTCAGAAAATAGGTATTTAATTTCCTTTAAATGTATTTCTATCCCCTATTCAGATAAAATTTATCAATGAGATTATTTAGAATCCCTAAAATATAATAGTAATATTGTCTATTGGTTTATATTACTTTAATGACAATACTACGTTAACTTAAAATAAAAACGATATACCCCCACTTCCCATGGATAATACAAAAAAATTACAGGGAAATTGACTTAAAAAAGCAATAAATTATATCTTTTTTTCTGAAATTCATTTGGTTACGCCACAATTTAAAAATTAAACATTTGGACTCAAAAAATGCTCCAGTTAGTATTTTGCCATTTGAATCAAGCAATCGACATTGTCTTCTCCCTTAAGCACCATAAAACAGTTCAATTTTAATATAAATGTTGAGTATAATTTTCCGGACAGATAAATGAGTGTTCCACCAATAAAATGATCCGGTAACTTTTTCTGAAGCCTAAAATGATATCCTCCGTTTTTGGAATGTCTAAGGCCAATAATCATTTGACACGCTGCAGTGTCTAACAATACATATTACTTTTACCGTGCTTTGCCGGGTTTTCATACTTGGCTCGCTTGGTGGGGTGCTTGTAAATATTAAAATAACCAACTTAAAAATTAGTAGTGTGCAATCCTGTCTAAAAACTCAGCCAGGCTTCAGTTTTACAACAGTTGGCGGACTACTAAGAATATTTTCCCAACCTTATTATTTACTTTTTCTTTTCTATTACCTTATAGATAACCTTCTGTATCTCGGTGCGTATACCAGAAGTTACCAGCTTATTATTAGCTGAATAAGGATAAGTGCGGTTCGACAGAAACACATAAACAAGATGGTATTTCGGGTCAACCCAGAAATAAGTCCCCGTAAAGCCAGAATGCCCGTAACTTAGGGCAGAGGCTTCTTCGCACGTAGGTCCTCCCTGGCTCTTATCGCGCACAGGTTTGTCAAAACCAAGTCCACGTCGGTTATCATCGAACTGGTAAGAAGTAAATTTCTGAATGGTTTCGGGCATAAAAAAGCGATAATTGCCATACTCCCCCTCGTTGAGCAACATCTGCATCAATATGGCAATATCGTTGGCATTGGAAAAAATTCCGGCATGCCCTCCTACGCCGCCCAGCATAGCAGCGCCTGGATCATTAACATCACCCCACAACAACTGTTTACGAAATGCAGTATCTATCTCAGAAGGGACTATTCTTGACGTATCAAAATAATTAAGTGGCTGGTAACACATGGTACTTAATCCCAAAGGTCGATAAAAATTTTTATTGACATACTGCTCCAGTTTCTCGTGGGTGATTTTTTCAATAATATCTTTCAACAGATAAAAACCCAGGTCGCTGTACAAATAATTATTTTGTGTTCTGAGGGTTGAGTTAATGATAGCTCTGAAAATAGTGTCAAAATAATATTTATGTATATACATGCTGTCGGCCACCCTGTATGGATAATCCACTGATGGCACGGGCTTGTACACACAGGAGTCCAGGGTGTCGCCAATCAGCGTTTTTTCATAAAACGGTATCCACGATTTAAGGCGGGCCTCATGCGCCATCAGTTTACTTATCAGGATGTCGGCTTTATCTGAACTTTCAATGCCCGGGAGATAATCTGACAGTGAAGAATCCAAAGATATTTTACCCTGTTCGTAAAGTTTCATTACCGAAATGGTAGTTGCCAGTATTTTAGTCAATGAGGCTACATCATATAAATCGCTGTTTTTTACCGGCACTAATGCAGTGTCACTGGCTTGTCCGCTGGGATAGGTATGGTAGCCAAATACTTTGTTGTACAGCACCTGACCGTCTTTGGCAATCAAAATCTGACAACCGGGGTAAATAGCATCTTTAATGCCTCGCCGGGCAATGGAATCCACCTTGTAGAAACAATCAGGCCGGTATCCAGCCATTTCAGGCGAAATATAATCCAGCCGGCTCTTAACGGTAGTAAACCCGATGTTGACAGGAAAGTTTCCGGAAGCCGATACCGGAAGTTTTCCATTGACAGCTATACCACCAAAAATAGCCTCTGCGGAAACTCGTTGAGTTATGTCGTTGCTTTGATAGTCCACCAGAATGGCGCTGATACCTGAGGTATCGGGCATTTTACCCAGTGCGTATGGATTCAGCAAAAGATTGAGCACCACTCTTTTGCTTTTCTTTATCTCGGAGATAAATTGTATTATGGCCGGTGTCAGTCCATAATTGTTACCGGAAGAATTAGAGGTAGCATTCACGGTTACCAGTAAAAGATTGTAGTCAAATAGTTTTTCCTTTAATGCCGGTATTGCACTGGTATCAAAATTATTGGTAAAGCTAAAGTGCCTCATAGGAGCGTAATTATCCGCTATCATGGCAAATTCATTCATAGAATCAGCATTGAAGGATATCTCAGCAATTTTCTGATTTTCAAGGTTTTTAAGAGGTAATATAGAATGGTTGTTTTTAATAATCGTCACTGCCGCCTGATACAGTCTGGTGTTAAGAACTTTCGCCTCGGTCTTATGCAAATCAGCATATAAATTTTTGATTTTGACAGGCTTGTATTTTGCCAGACCAGCTTTGTATTTGAACCTCAACACCTTTTTGCATTTGCTATCAATATCTTTCTGCGAGATCAGACCGCTGTCGATAGCCGACTGGATATATGCTATGGCAAGCGGTACATCTTCCGACATCAGCAGAACATCATTACCGGCCAGCAAGGCTTTCAGTTCTATTTCGCCGGGTTTCGCATTTTCGCTGGCGCCTTTCATTCCAAGCGCATCGGTAAAGATAAGCCCTTTGAATTTCATCTCCGTCAACAATATATCCTGAACAATTTTTCCGGATAAGGAAGAAGGAAGTTTGGAGGTTGTATCCAATGCAGGCACAAACAAATGTCCGGCCATCACGGCTGATAAGTTATTTTGCACCAGCTTACGAAAAGGGTACAAGTCAATACTATCAATTAACGCTTTGCTGTGATGTATGGTAGGCAGTTCTGTATGCGAATCTTTATCGGTATCGCCATGTCCCGGAAAATGTTTGGCTGTAGCAAGGATACCTTTATTCTGCATGCCTTTCATATATTCCATGGCTTTATTGGCCACATTTTTTTTATCTTCGCCAAAACTGCGATAATTGATAACAGGATTGTATGGATTGGAATTGATATCTACCACAGGAGCAAAATTTATATTTACTCCCAGCCTTTTGCATTGCTTGCCTATCTCCTCGCCCATTGCATAGATAAGCTTATTATCGCGGATAGCGCCAAGAGTCATTTGTTTTGGAAAAGACATTGCGCTGTCTTTCAGACGCATTCCTAATCCCCATTCTCCGTCAATGGCAATAAACAAAGGCGTTGAAGCAAGTGATTGCCAGTAATTGGTATAACGCGCCTGGGTTACCGGCCCGCCTTGAAAAAAACATATACCACCGATATTATACTTCTTGACCAGTTCGGTAACACTTTCATTGGCCTTCAGACTCTGATTGGAATAGGCTGCTACCATGAATAATTGAGCAATACGCTGTTCGGGGGTTAGTTTATCAAAAACAGAATCCACCCATTTATTAATAGAAGGAGAGTTATCAGGGTTATTGTCAGGAAGATCATTTTTTTTTGCAAAGATCAATCCAAACAATAAAATAAAAACTACCGGGAAATATTTATAATTCAACATTGATAATTATTAATGTGGTAAAAATATCATTTCATGCTGAAAATTTTAAGCATTGAACAAAAATTTATTAACTTTTGTGTGTTGCTAAATTTCAGGTACAAAAAAAAAGCTGCAGTTTTCCGCAGCTTTTCGTTACGTCAATTACACTTTATTTTGTAATAATGAAGCGCCCTTCCGTGCGTCCCTGTGAAGTAGTAATTCTCACAAAATATACGCCCGGCAGATAATCGCTAATATTGATATTTAAAAGTTTTTCGTAATAAAAATTGTTTATGGCTGTCTGTCCGATGCTATTGTATATTTCCACACGATACACATCTGCAGCCGAGGCAATATGTAGATAATCCGTTGCCGGATTTGGCCATATCTCAACAGCCGGCCCGTCGGAATAAGTTGAAATGCCCGAGGTATTAATAATTACAATAGATTCCGTATATACTTCAGCACAGGTATCTCTGTTCACTGTCAGTTCAATATCATAGGTACCGGCTGCAGTATAGGTATGACTGGGATTTTGCACATTGGCAGTACCTCCGTCGCCAAAATCCCATGACCATGCCGTGGGACTGCCCGAGCTCAGGTCGGTAAAATCACATACTCCCGAAACATTAAGATCCAGGGTGTCGGCACTCTTCACATATAAAGCCGCCAGGCCGGCGCAAGGATCCTGAGCAAAAAGATTGCCGGTATATTTCCACATGCCTCCTGCAACACTATCGGTGTTGAAAGCGCCGGCCCATCCATGATTGACATCAACAAAATCAACAGTAAGAAATTGTGTTGTATCCGACAGGGGAATCACATTCCAGTTAAAACCGCCGTCGGTGCTGATGGAAGTCCCCATAAAATTATTGGTGTAATCAGCCCCTGCAGAAATAAAAGTATTGGTGGTTCCCTTAACATAGCAAAAATCATTTGTATAGAAATTTCCGTTCCAGAAAAGTTGTTGCCAGGTATCACCGCCGTCGTTGGTAAAATAAGTATTATACGGCGACATATTGGCCCTTACAATTCCATAATTTATGTCTCTGAATGAAATCTGCATCTGATC
>Ga0209099_1002602_pt1 | contig 15645 bp, 13 predicted proteins | sample AD_JPNHW2_MetaG_FD_184430 | JGI IMG/M metagenome (GOLD analysis project Ga0209099, IMG submission 184430) | Active sludge microbial communities of municipal wastewater-treating anaerobic digesters from Japan - AD_JPNHW2_MetaG (SPAdes) (version 2) | ecosystem: Engineered > Bioreactor > Anaerobic... | reverse complement strand
TATTCGAGAATTACGAGGATAGGGGCAGGAAGTTTAAAGAAGCGGTTAGAGAACTGTGAAAAATATTAGTTTTCATTCCCGCGAAAGCGGGAATCCATAAATAGAAATTAGATTCCTGCTTTCGCAGGAATGAATAATAGATAAAAAAGGAAGTTTAATAAAATAAGAAACTCGTAACCAGTAACTATTAAAAATGGAAGCAGTATTTGGAAGGTACTTTAAGGGGGATAAGATAATATGGTTGATAGTGTTGTTTTTATCAATCATATCGCTGCTTGCTATTTATAGCTCAACAGGATCGTTGGCCTATAAGTATCAGGAGGGGAATACTGCGTACTACTTCCTAAAGCAATTTGTGTTTATTGCAGTTGGGTTAGGGTTAGTTTTTATTGTTCATATGGTAAACTACAAGGTTTACTTCCCCCTTTCCAAAGCATTGCTATTATTCTCAATCCCATTGCTACTGGTTACCCTTGCATTTGGTGCAAGTTTAAATCAGGCTGCACGATGGTTAGCTGTTCCCGGATTGGGTGTAACAATTCAAACATCCGATGTTGCTAAAATGGCAATTGTAATTTACGTGGCTAGGATACTATCTGAACGTCAGAATGAGATAAAGGATTTAAAGAGAGCATTTTTACCTATAGTAATTCCAGTAGCGATTATTTGTTTGCTTATTCTTCCGGCAAACTTCTCAACAGCTGCATTGGTTGGATTAACCTGCTGGCTATTGATGCTTATAGGTAGAATTAGTTTGAAGCAACTTTTTGGATTTACAGGATTGGGCATAGCTCTTTTGGTTGTATTCATTATAGTTGCGTTACAATTCAAAACGGTGAATCGTGTTCAAACCTGGAAAAACCGAATCGAAAACTTTGCAAGCGGAGACGATAGTGGTGATGGAAACTTTCAGGTTAATCAATCCAAAATTGCAATTGCAACTGGTGGCATTATTGGTAAAGGACCCGGGAATAGTACGCAACGAAACTTTCTTCCTCACCCATACTCCGATTTTATTTTTGCAATTATTGTTGAGGAGTACGGACTAATAGGAGGAGTAGTTGTACTGTTAATGTACCTAGTTATTCTTTTTAGGGCTGGAGTAATTGTCAAAAAAGCAAACCGAACGTTTCCGGCGTTTCTGGCAATAGGACTGGCGTTACTGCTGGTTCTGCAGGCAATGGTCAATATGTGCGTTGCGGTGAACCTAATTCCGGTTACAGGTCAGCCATTACCATTGGTGAGTATGGGAGGTACATCACTATTTTTTACAAGTGCGGCATTTGGGATAATACTTAGTATAAGCAGAACTCAAGGTAAAACTGAATTATTCGATGGAGAAGAAGAGGTTAAAGATAATAGTTAGCGGCGGAGGTACAGGGGGTCACATCTTCCCTGCTATCTCCATTGCCAATGCGCTGAAAGAACTTCAGCCTGACGTTGATATCCTATTTGTTGGTGCCGATGGAAAGATGGAAATGGAGAAGGTTCCAAATGCGGGGTATAAAATTGTTGGGCTACCAGTGGCTGGTTTTCAACGCAAACTTTCGGTAAAGAGCTTTACATTCTTCATTAAGCTCTATCGAAGCATGATGAAGGCTAAAAAAGTGCTTAAAGAGTTTAATCCCGATGTAGTTGTTGGCGTTGGGGGCTATGCAAGTGGCCCAATCTTAAAAGCAGCACAACGTAAGGGTATTCCAACCCTCATTCAGGAGCAAAACTCGTATGCTGGAGTAACCAATCGATTGCTTGCTAAAAAGGCTAAGGCAATATGCGTTGCATACGAAGGAATGGAGAAGTATTTTCCTGCTGAAAAGATTATTATGACAGGAAATCCTGTTCGTCAGGATCTGGTTAATTTAGCAGCAAAAAAGGAAGAAGCCGTTAAATATTTTGAAATAACCCAAGGACAGAGAGTAATTCTGATATTAGGGGGTAGCCTAGGTGCACGAACCATAAACAAGAGTTTATTAGGCTTTATAAAGGAGATAGGTGAGCAAACCGATACAACTTTGATTTGGCAATGCGGAAAGATTTACCATGATGAGCTAAAGAAAGAGTTAGCCGGGTACGATGCAAAGAATATTCGCCTTTACGATTTTATTACCCGCATGGACTTGGCATTCTCAATTGCTGATTTGATTGTTTCAAGGGCAGGTGCAGGAACCATCTCAGAGCTTTGCTTAGTGGGTAAGCCTGCAATTCTGATTCCCTCACCAAATGTATCGGAGGATCATCAAACTAAAAATGCAATGGCATTGGTGAAAAAGGATGCAGCGATTATGATTGATGACCTTAGCGCATCGAAAGAGCTTGTGATCTCAGCGTTTGATCTTTTAGCGAATAAAGAAAAACAGGTAGTGCTATCAACTAATATTGCAAAAATGGCTCTACCAAACGCAGCAAAGGAGATTGCTGGCAAGGTATTAGAAATTGTTAAGAATAAATAATCTAGCGTCTGATGTCTAACATCTAGTGTCTATAAAAAATGGATTTTAAAACGATCGAACGGGTTTACTTTGTAGGGATTGGCGGCATTGGGATGAGCGCCTTAGCAAGATATTTTGCTAAGCAGGGTAAGCTTGTTTGTGGTTACGATAGAACCCAATCTGCCTTAACCCTTGAGCTGGAGCAGGAGGGGATTGATATTCATTACGTTGATGATGCTCAGCTGATTTCAAGAGAGTTTAGAGATAGTAAGGAGAATACGTTAGTAGTTTATACTCCAGCAGTACCACATAATCATAAGGAGTTAAACTATTTTATCGATAATAAATACAATGTTGTAAAAAGGGCTCAAGCCCTTGGTGTAATTGCTAGCGCAAAGAAAACATTGGCAGTTGCTGGAACTCATGGTAAAACAACAACATCAACCCTATTGGCTCATCTCCTAAGTAGTTCAAAGGTTGGTTGCGATGCTTTCCTTGGGGGGATATCTAAGAATTTCAGTAGCAATCTGGTAATTAACGATAAGGGTTCCGATTTACTAGTTGTAGAGGCTGATGAGTTCGATAGGAGTTTCCTATGCCTCTACCCCCAGCTGGCAATAATAACCTCCGTTGATGCCGACCATTTGGATATCTATGGAAGCTACGAAGAGGTGATTGATGCTTACGAGGCATTTGCTAGTCAAATAAAACTTGATGGTACGCTAATAATTAAGCAGGGTCTTGGGTTGATGCCACTCCTTAGCACTAGTATTAAGGTGTATACATACAGTTTAAAGGATAAGGCCGATTACTACTTAACAAATATCGGGATAAAGGATGGTTACTACCATTTTGATTTAAATACACCTAACGGAATAGTTGGAAATTTGAAGCTTGGTGTACCCGGCCTTTATAATATTGAGAATGCAGTTGCTGCTTCTGCTGCAGCCTTACAGCAAGGTATTACAGAAGAGGAGTTACGTAAAGGATTAAGTTCCTTTAGCGGTGTAGTTCGTCGTTTTGATGTTCAGTATCGTGGTAAAAAGGCGGTTTATATTGATGATTATGCACATCATCCAGCCGAGCTAAAGGCAGCAATTACTTCTGTAAAGGAGTTGTATCCGGGAAGAAAGGTGATCGGAGTCTTTCAGCCTCATCTTTTTACAAGAACACGCGATTTTACTTATGAGTTTGCGCAAAGTCTTGATTTGCTTGATGAGATTATCTTACTGGATATCTATCCGGCACGCGAGGAGCCAATTCCGGGGATTACATCGGAATCAATTCTTAAACGAATGCAAAACACTAACCGTAAGCTTTGCAGTAAGGATGAGCTAAAGGAGATTCTTAAAAAGGAAGACATAGATATTTTGATAACCATGGGTGCTGGTGATATTGATAGATTAGTTCCTGATATTACTAAAATTTTAACCGATAGAGGTTTGTAATGAGTTGGAAACGATATACTCTGAAAACACTTAAATGGTTGACTCTTATAGCCTACCTAGTTATCGGTTTGTGGTTTGTGAACAAACGAAATAACGAGTTGGTGTGTAAAGCGATTAAGGTGAAAGTGGTTGATAGTTCTGAAAATGCCTTTATAACTAGCAAGGATATTAAACGGATTGTCGATCAAAAGGGGAAATCGCCTATTGGGAAAACGTTAAAATCGATAAATACACTTGAACTAGAGAATCGGATTTCAACTATAATGTCGGTTCGCGATGTTCAAATCTACAAAACAGCTGATGGAGTTCTTTCAATTAAGGTTAAGCAACGTCGTCCGCTGGTTCGAATTTTTAATAACGAAAACCAGAGCTACTATATCGATGAGCAGGGTTTGGTACTTCCTTTATCGGGGAAATTTGCTGCGCATGTACTTGTTGTGAATGGAGAAATTAAGGAGCATTTCCCTCTTAAGGCAAATCAGGATGTAATGCAATGGGATACTTCAAAGTATAAGCACGAACCACTACTTAGAAAGATATACGACTTTGCGAAGTATATAAGCGATAATGATTTCTGGAATGCTCAGATAACTCAGATGTACGTTGAGAATTCGAATAATATTAAGCTCATTCCTCGGGTCGGGTCACAGGTAATACTGCTCGGAAGTCTCGATAACTATGAGAAAAAGCTTAATAAGTTGAAAACGTTTTACGAGAAAGCCCTTCCTGCTGAGGGTTGGAATAAGTATAAAATGATAAATCTAAAATACACTAACCAGATAATTTGTACAAAACTATAATATTATGGCAAAGATGAATGAATACGTTGCTGCTATCGATCTTGGAACAACCAAAATCGTAACCCTAATTGGGAAGAAGAATCCCAACGGGAAGTTTCAGATCGTATCTTATAGCAAAACCTCTTCTACCGGGATAAAGAGGGGTGTGGTTCTAAATATTGAGGAAACTGTTGCCTCTATTCAGCAAACCGTTGAAGAGGTGCAAACCCAATCAGGTATCATTCTTAGCGATGTATTTGTTGGTATTGCTGGGCAGCATATTCGGAGCATTAAGAACCGTGGTTACATTAACCGCGATTCGTTTGAAAGCGAAATTACCACCGAAGATGTTCAGAAGCTTATCAACGATATGTACAAAATCCCAATTGAAGTAGGAGAAGAGATTCTACACGTTCTCCCTCAGGACTTTATTGTTGATAACGAACCCGGAGTTCGTCCAATTGGGATGATGGGTCGTAGGCTCGAAGCCAACTTCCATATCGTTATTGGGCAAACCGCATCGGCCAAAAATATTGAAAAGTGTGTTAACCGCGTGGGACTTAAGGTTAACGACCTCATCCTTGAGCCACTTGCTTCTGCTGAAGCAGTTCTTACAGAAGATGAAAAGGAGGCCGGTGTTGTTTTGGTTGACATTGGAGGAGGCACAACCGACGTAGCCATTTTCTACGATGGTATTGTACGCCATACTGCCGTTATTCCATTTGGTGGCAATGTAATCACCAACGATATTAAGGAGGGTTGTTCAATCCTATTCCGCCAGGCAGAATCATTAAAGGTTCAGTTTGGATCCGCGCTTGGTGATATGGCTCCAGAGGATAAGATCGTTACTATTCCCGGTATTAGCGGTCGCGAACCTAAGGAGATATCATTCAAAAGTCTTGCGTATATCATCCAATCAAGAATGGAAGAGATCATCGATGCCGTAAGTTTCGAGATAGATAACTCAGGTTATGCTGAGAAATTGAGCGCAGGTATAGTATTAACCGGTGGAGGTGCTTTGCTTCGACATCTTTCGCAGCTGGTTAAGTTCAAAACCGGATTCGATGTTCGAATTGGCTATCCAAATGAGCATCTATCAGCCGATAGCAATGAGGATATTAATCAACCCATGAACTCAACTGCAATCGGTCTAATTCTTAAGGGGTACGATCAGCTTTCGAGCATTCAGCGTCAGGTTGAGCAAGAAAACCCTGTTAAGGAGGTAGAAATAACCATAGAGCAAAAAGAGGTTATCCGCGAAAGCGTTAAGAAAACAAGCATTATGGATGGATTGAAAAAAACCCTTGCCAATATGTTTGAAGAAAAAGATATGGAAATGTAAAATACAGTTGACAGTATTTCGTTGACGGTTGTTCGTTTTATTTCTGTCAACAGTAAACTGTTAACCAACAACTAAATTTGTAACTTAAAACATAAAGATATGGCCGAGGACCTAATAAACTTTGAACTACCATCGAACCGAGCATCGATAATTAAAGTTATTGGTGTTGGTGGAGGTGGAGGTAATGCGGTGAACCACATGTTCCGGTTGGGGATTAAAGATGTTGACTTTGTGGTGTGTAACACCGATTCTCAGGCATTGGCTAACAGCCCGGTTGATATTAAAATTCAGCTTGGCTCATCCCTTACTGAAGGGCGCGGTGCAGGTAACAAACCTGAAATTGGCAGGCAGGCTGCCATCGAAAACATTCAGGATGTGACAGATGTACTATCGAAGAATACTAAGATGGTATTTATCACAGCCGGGATGGGCGGTGGTACTGGAACAGGAGCTGCTCCAATTATTGCTAAAGCGGCTAAAGAGCTTGGCATTTTAACCGTGGCAATTGTAACCATTCCTTTCCGAAACGAGGGGAAACGTCGCATTGCACAAGCGGTTGAGGGTATCGAGGCCATTGAAAAACATGTCGATTCGCTTTTGGTTATCAATAACGAGAAGATTAGAGAAATATATGGTGACCTTAGAATTTCAGAGGCTTTCTCAAAAGCCGATGATGTTTTGGCGATTGCTGCCAAAGGGATCGCCGAAATTATTACCGTTCACGGCTATATCAACGTTGACTTTGCCGATGTTGAAACCGTTATGACTAATAGCGGTGTGGCCATTATGGGCTCAGCACGGGCATCGGGTGAGGGCCGTGCAATTAAGGCAGTAAAAGCTGCACTTCAATCCCCGTTGTTGAACAACAACGATATTTCAGGTGCACGTAATATCCTATTGAATGTAACCTCGGGCAATGAGGAGATTACAATGGACGAAATTGGTCAAATTACCGATTATATTCAGGCTGTTTCGGGTGAGGAGGCCGATCTTATCTGGGGTAATGGTACCGATCCACACCTTGGTGATGAGCTTAACGTAACAATTATTGCTACGGGTTTCTGTACAAGCAGCATTCCGGAGCTATATATTCGCAACAAACAGGTTGACGTAGTGATGCTCGATGGTGAACATGCCGAGAATCGTGTGGTTAAAGAATCGATATTTGAGGTGAAGGATAAACCAAATCTACCTCATAAAAGAGATAAAATCACCCAAAAGGAGATTAACCAACGGGAAATCGAGTTTGACGATTTTACTGTAACCTCTAAGCCAGTTGAAAAGGGCCTTTTTGATGATGAATTTATTGTGACCACATCAAAACCACAACAAGTAGTAGTTAAAGAGCCAGTTGCAAAACAGGGTACTAGACAAAATGCATCTCCTTTAACCGTTAAAGCAAATATCGACCAACTTGAAAAAGTGCCTGCGTACAAGAGAAAGAATATCAAGATAGATGAACCTGAGCACTCAAAAGCAAGTAATGTATCTCGTTTTACTCTATCAGAGGATGATGGTGATATCTTTTTAAGAAAGGATAATGCTTACTTACACGATAATGTAGATTAAATTGGTTGACAACGGTTAGTTGACAGTTGATAGAAATATATGTAACTTCGGCTAACATCTGTCAACTGTGAACTGTCAACAAATAACTAATACTATGTCATTAGAAGAAAGAATTAACAACGATATCAAGGCAGCCATGATGGCAAAGGAAAAGGTTCGCCTTGAAGCCTTAAGGGCAATTAAAAGCGCTATTCTTCTCGCCAAAACCGATGGTGAGCATAAGGATTCACTTTCTGCCGATGTAGAAATGAAAATTCTGCAAAAGCAATACAAGCAACGCAAGGATGCTGCCGAGCAGTACATCAGTGCTGGCCGTCAGGAGTTAGCTGACAAAGAGCTTGATGAAGCAAAGGTTATTGAAGAGTATCTACCTAAAATGCTTTCTGATGCTGAATTAACTGCTGAACTTAAAAAGATTATCGAGCAGGTGGGTGCAAAAGCCCCATCGGATATGGGTAAAGTAATGGGTGTTGCAACAAAAGCATTAGCTGGCAAAGCCGATGGTAAGGCTATTTCGGAAAAAGTAAAGGCTATTCTTGCAGGATAGCTAGATTAATTTGAGTTTAATGTATTATGTCATTGGCTGCGCCGAACTTGCCCTTCGGGCTTCGGTTCTGAGCGGAGCGAAGGATCTATATAAATAAAATACAGATGCTTCTCCGGCAACTGCCGGATCAGCATGACAATAGAACGGACTTTGAATTACTCTTTGATTTCCCTAAACTTATCAGTCCCTTCAACTCGTTCGAGTTCGATTCCCTTTTTGCTCTTTAGGTAGGGGATAATCGTAGGATCGCAGTTTGCAATGTAGTTTACATCGAACATCATAAAATGGTGCTCATCCTCTACGTACTCCTCGGTCTCGGTTCCCGAGTAGAATCGCCATCCGCTATCGTCCTCATCCTCTGATTTTTCGCGATACATATAGCCTACTGGTAACCCATCAATGGTGATGGTGTCGGAGGCGTAGCAGTAACCCATCGGATTTATCAAATCCTTAATATCCTCAGGTTTTATTTTGTACTCATTACTCATCTTGTAGGCTTTTTTCAAATTTACATTACTAAATCATAAACACAAGCGAAAAGAAGTGGCAAATACTCCCCCCAAGTATAAAAAGGTGAAAAATACCATGTCCGTATGGTATTCTATCAATCAGGTAAAAGATTACGCTAAATGAGTAGGCTAAGCAACCTGACATTAAAAACCATAACGAGGTCGTTGGTACGTTTCTAATTATTGGAACAATAGCAATTATCCCAGTCCACCCCATTGCAATGTATAACCAAGCCGAGAGGCTTCTATATTTTGGTGAGTAAAACCAAATTTTAAACACTACCCCTGCGATTGCCATTGCCCAAACCAACCCAAATATCACCCAGCCAAAAGCCCCTTTAATTCCAACCAAGGCAAAAGGGGTGTATGTTGCAGCAATTAAAAGATAAATAGAAGAATGATCGAATCGGTTGAGGTTATACTTTAATTTTGGATTCATTGCTCCATGAAATAGCGTTGATGCTGAATAAAGGTTTATCAAACCTGCTCCAAAAATGCTAAAGGTTACAATATGCCATGCAGTACCATAATATGTTGCTCTAATTACAAGCAAAGTAGTACACGCAATGGCTATTACTACTCCAATTCCATGCGAAGTGCTATTAACAATCTCCTCGTTTTTAATTCTTTGTTTTGATTTCTGAGCCATTTCAACTATTAATTATTCTTGACTTTCTAACCTTTTGTATTTCAATTTAAGGTAGAGCATTATAACTGATAGCAATAATACGATAAGGTTGGTAAAAGTTAGGGAAAAACTTTTAATTAGTATTCCATAAATTAACCATAAAGCAGTACTTACTGCAGCAATAATAAACATCAACAGGGAAACATCTTTAGTTGATTTTGATTTGTAGGTTTTTATTACCTGAGGTAAAAAGGTTGTGCACGATAACGCACCAGCAACAATTCCAACAATTTCTACATTCATAGTTCATATAATTGATGTGTAAAATAAAGTATAAGATTTTAAATAATGATAATCTTGGTGGAATTATAATCGTTACTATAAACGGTAATTCAAAATTCAGTTTTTTTGCAATTTCGCTTAAAATGCTGTTTTTGGTAAAAACAACTAAATATTGATTCTGCACGTTGGAAAAAGCCATGAATAGGTTTCAAAAAATTGTTTTTACATACTTTTATAAAAAGCACTAAAGAAGCCTTCTATTTTGTTCATTATCTGTTTGTAACCACATTTCATTTCCTGTTCTTTTCACCTTAATTTTTGTCAACCTAATCCTTTAAACCTTAACTTATGAAAAGAACATTACTACGTAGCAGAATTATAGCTTTTTCTGCTATTTTGGCTTTGGCTGCATTGGTTATTTCCTGCGAAAAAGAAAGTATTGAACCCCAAATCCCTGTTGATGCTCCACAAAAAGCAACAACTACCGCTACAGCAACTCGCGATAATAATATGGCAATGGGAAACCCCTCTGGTGCGGTTGCAAGTACTTCTTATCCAAATAACTATTTAATGACCAAAACACAATACACAATGTCTTACAACAACAGCAAAAAGACTTGTAATTGGGTATCATGGCATCTAAGTAGTGCATGGATAGGCTCTGCTGCTAGACAAGATAATTTCAGAAATGATACTTCCTTACCCAGTGGTTGGGTTCAAGTAGGTGGAACCGATTATTCTGGTTCAGGATTTGATCGTGGGCATATGTGCCCAAGTGCTGATAGAACTGGTTCAACAACCGATAATTCAGCAACTTTCTTAATGACCAACATGATTCCTCAAGCTCCAAAGAATAACCAAGTTACTTGGGCTAACCTTGAGAATTATTGCAGAGCACTTGTTGATGCTGGTAATGAATTGTATATCATTTCAGGCCCTTATGGACAAGGTGGTACGGGTTCATCAGGAACAAAAACTACAATCTCAAGCAAGAGCATTGTTGTTCCATCTTATGTTTGGAAGATTATTGTAGTATTACCTGTTGGTTCAAGCGATGTATCAAGAATTACAACTTCAACTCGTATAATTGCCGTTTGGATGCCAAATACCCAAACTGTTAGCAGTCAAGCTTGGGGTTACTATCGTACCACTATTGATTATATCGAGAGTAAAACCGGTTACGATTTCTTGTCAAATGTTTCAACAGCGATTCAAACTGTAATTGAAGCTAAAAAAGATACTGGTGCAACCAGTTAATTTCTCATAGGTAAATGGTAATAAAAAAGGGTAGATTGTTCTACCCTTTTATTTTTTGCGATATTTTTTAAATACCAGTTATAGTAAATTCAACTCTGCGGTTCTTTGCCCTTCCCTGAGAGGTTTTATTGTTGTACTTGGGTTTGGTTAATCCATACCCTTTCGATACTACCCTTGAGGCTGGAATACCCATTGAAATTACGTAATTGGCTACAGAGCGAGCTCTTTGTTCTGATATAGTAAGGTTAACACTTGCAGAGCCCACATTATCTGTATGCCCGCTTATTTCAACTGTAACATTAGGATACTCGTTTAGGAACAAAACTAAGGCATTAAGCGATTTAAATGATTTAGGTTTTAGCTCCGCTTTCCCAGTTTCAAAGTAAATGTGCTCAATATCAACAGATTGCCCAACCTCAATTGGTGTAACGTAAAAATTCTTTGGAATCTTTGTTCTAGACGCAACCTTAGTTAAGTCTAAAGGCTCATATTTATTATAGAAGTTGTAAACTGATGGGGTTAGGTCATAAACGTAACCAATGGGTAGTTTAAGGGTGTATTCAAGCTTAACTGAATCATATTTGAATGCACGGGATATAATTCCATTGACTTTCAATTTGACAGGGATTCCGGTTTCGAGCGGTTTATCTGTTTTTGTATTTATTACTTTACCGCTTAGGATGGCCATATTAGCATCGCTCCGTTCACCAAACACATTATGATTAACAATTGTATACTCAACATAACCTGTTAAATCAAGAGTACTTTCAATCTTTCCATAGTCTTTTGCTGCAATTGCAGTTTTATAAGTTTTTCCGTAAGGTAATCTAATTGTGAATTCTCCCGTTGCTGGATCGATTTTTATACTGTCAACTTTTACTCCGTCAATAATAAGTTTGGGAGCTGAGTTGCCTAAAATAGGAGTGAACGAACTATTATCAAGGGCAATTCCTTTAACTTCTATCCAGGGATAGGTTTTAAGGTAGAAATCAACTTGTCGTTCCTGATAAACTGTTTCTTTTAGAACATCAACCGTATCGGCATTACATGTGTAGTTTGGTACTTTAGCTTGGAATATATATTTAGCTCCAAGGGGCAGTAGAACTTGATAGCTTGATGTAAATGGATCGTATTTAACAGAGTCAGAAATAAGACCATTTACTAAGACTTTTGGGTTTTTTTCTGGTGAGATTGGTGCGCCGGTTCTAATATTGATTATTTTTCCTTTAACCAAGACGAATGGAATAGTTGACAGATAAAGGTTTAATTTCGATTCTGAATACTCTGTAATGCCTCTTACATCAACATTGTTAGGCGTGCCTTCCCAGTTTTTTAGTGAAGGTTGAATAGTGTAAAGGCTTCCGAAAGGAAGCTTAGCTTCGTAGGATGCTGAAGTTTTATCAACTTTTAACCCCGAGAAAGGCTGACCATTTACTAGTATTTGATAGCTAGTATCGGAAAGCATAAGGGTTTCGTCTTTTTTATTTAGGATTAGCCCCGAAACCTTAATAAATGGATTCTCCTCGAATAATTTTATCCTATAAATATCCGATTTACCTAATGAATTGGTAATTGAACAATAGTAAGCCCAGCTTTCCTTCGCATTTAACTTGTAGTATGAATCCCAGCTAGGAGTATTTATTGTATCGGAAATTCTTTGAGGCTCAGTCCAGTTTTTGTATGTAGAATCGGTGCGAGTACACTTATAAATATCAAAATTATCGCCACTTTTACCGTTATTCCCAGAGAAATATAGGGTTTTACCATCACTACTCAGGAATGGCGATTCGGCGCTTTTCCCTTTATTCAAACCACCCTTTAGCTCCTTGGGTTTACTGTACCTATTCTCCTTACTCTTTTTTGATACATAAATTGTGAGTTTAGAGCTGTTGTTTGCCGGGGCAAATGCTAAAAAAATGTATTCTTTATCAGGAGTAATGTAGGCATTGGCAAATTTTCCTCTGTTTTTACGAGCATATCCTTTTATTCTTAAAGGAATTGGCTTACTCCAAGCACTATCATTCTTTTCGATAAAAGAGAAACCTCTATCAAGCCATAAAGTTCCTCGTTTGTTGTACACACCATTAATCATGAAGGTTTTGCCATCATTTAGTGCAGCAAGAATAGCATTAAAGCGTCCGATATTAACCTCTTTGGGTAGTCGTTTTGCTTGGCTCCATGTTCCATCATCGTTAAGCGTGCTATACCAAACATCCTGACTATTAATACGGCCAACGGTATTCTCGGGATGGTTAACCCTAGAAAAATAGAGGGTTTTACCATCAACAGAAAGCACAGGATTAATTTCAGGGTACTCAGAATTAATATTTGCGCCTAAATTTTGGGGAGAAAAAGACGATTGTCCATTAACGTTAATCCCAAGGGTTAAAAGAATTAATGTAATTGAAAGTATATGTTTCTTCATTTTTGTCATAATTGTAAAAGTCATTAACCGATTTATCTATATGGCAAGCCAACAGCAGGTTTAACCCTACCAAATACAAGGTTAATCCCAACCCGAACATTTGTGTTTGTAAAATACTTTGGATTTATTGCCGGATAATAATTGTCTGCAACTATATAAAACTGAGTTGGGCCAGAATTTATAACCATCCCTACGCCAAGGTTTCTAATTGTTCGTTGGTTATAAGAAACTGTTGCTAGAATGTTGAAGAATCTTCCTAAACCTTGAGATACACCAAGTGTAAATGCTGGGTAAAGTTTTTTGTTATATACCCCAAAAGCTGAGAATCCAACCATTGTTCTGCTAAATACGTTGTAAGTTGCAGATATATTGAATTTTGGATGAAGATAGGTTCTGTACGATTTCTGAATGGTATCACGGTTAAAATCATCGAGTATTGAATCAATAATTGTATCTGTTTCTATATTTTCATTATTGAGGTAGCTATGAAGAATATCGAGCCCAGAGAAGCTACTATTTCCCTTTAAGTTGTAGTTAGTAACACTATCTTTCCAGTTTATAAAACCTAGGTCATAAAACGAGAAAGAGAATTTGAGTTGATCGTTTAGTTTATAGGTAGCCCCAGCGCTAAGCGAAAATCCTTTATTCTTAAAGTTGGAAAGATAATTAGTAATATAATCTGCCTCCTGAACATGATCGAAGCTTATGTCTCCATTGCCATCCTTCGGAATTCCTGATGTATTTAACCTTACATTAGCATTGTATGTTTGGGAATACATAGAACTATCGATATGGATATATAAGCCCTTATTATCCAATTGAATGTTTGATAATCCTTGAAGTAAGCTTATTCTACCTCCAATTATCCAATGATTATATTCTAGAGCCATACCAATGCTATACTCATTGTAAAGCATTGCATCGATGTTAAGATTGCTAAGATCAAGTGTTTTACCAAGATATGGCTCGTTTCCTTTAACGGCTAATGCTAAAAAGTCTTTAGGGTATTGGAATGATGTATTAAAGTTATTTCTAGCACCAATCCAGTAATACCCGTTTCGCACTTTAAGCCTAATGTGAAAAAGATCCACAGAACTGCCAGCGTAGATTAGATTTTTATCTTTTAAATCAGCAAGCAATTTATTTGCGTTAATATAGGTTGTATCATCTTTAAAGTAAGTAATATTTTTAAGCAGGAACCCATTTGTGACTGCTTGTCCATAAACTGATGACATTCCAGGAAGCCCAATGCTTATTGTATGTTCTGGTATAACCGTTGGATTTATATATGATGATTGGAAAACATCATTCAAAAAAGGCAAAGTGAGCTCTGATTGAGCTTTTGCACAAAATACAAATCCAAAGATGAATGGTATTATGATGAGTCTTTTCACTGCCATCTGCTTAAAGGTTTTTTGTATCAACAGTTCCAGTTGCTTCCATGCTCATATCAATTGAAATGGAGTTGGTCGAAAGTATTTTAATATTTTGGTGTGAGTTGCCTCCAGTGGTAAATTTGTAAAAGACAACCATATCCTGTGATTGCTTCATCTCGTCATATTTTGCTTTGTCAACGGTTACATATGAGTACGCTGTTGTAGTTCCTGATGATTCTCCTGTAGAAGCATTAACGGGTGAACTTTTAATAAACCATTCCGATCCGCTATCGAATAATTGAGCTACCTGATTTCCCCCATCATCATAGAATTTTATTTGTAAATACATGTTTAGTGGAAGTTCATTGGAAAACTTGAACTTAAGTTTAACCTTCATAGTAGTATCATCTACTAGTTTTAAGTCATTTTGAAGGTCGGGCCAATCTACATTCAAAATGGTATCGGTAATTTCGTTGGTAATTACCCATCCGAGAAGTGGTATTTCAATTTCCGACTGTAGTTGGAATTTGCTATCACTTCTAATAAAATAATCGTGGTTTGAAGATGCATCACCTAAATTAAAGGTTGCACCAAAGCTTAAGGATTTAGGAGCTATATCAAACATATCGGCAATGTTCGAATTAAGAGAATCTAACCATAGTACGGTTAGTGCGCTTGATTGACTTTCTGTAGAGTGATTTATTAGGTTTGGAGACCCTATTAGTAAAGTACTATCACCAACAATTCTATTTACCAATGGATTTGTTGCGCCCGAGTTGTTTGCCACCTCGAATCTTGTAAAGTCCACTTCTGAAGGTATTCCAAAGCTATTTCTGAATTTTACCTTAAACTTAGGCATGGCTAGATGCTGTTCTGCAAATATTGTTGATGCAAAAAGATTTATCGAGTAGGATTCGTCGGGATGCGTATATGAGTAATTTACTTTACCAGTTATCTTCGAATAGTTTGGGTTATTTATCGATAGATTAACCGAAATGCTATTCCCTGTGAAACTAGGCGATCCTCCATACGATATGGTTGCATTTAAAGTATA